>Ga0268263_1000433_pt1 | contig 70373 bp, 73 predicted proteins | sample Biomet5_FD_190358 | JGI IMG/M metagenome (GOLD analysis project Ga0268263, IMG submission 190358) | Microbial communities from bioreactor (seeded with sewage sludge) at LBNL, California, USA - Biofuel metagenome 5 (SPAdes) (version 4) | ecosystem: Engineered > Bioreactor > Anaerobic >... | reverse complement strand
TTTTTTTTATAGGATACCTTCGAATCTATCAAGGCGCAGGCATCCTTAAAAACCTTTTCATCCGGCTCCATAGATACTGTATATGAAAACATCGTGTTCACCTCACAATCCGAATTGCTTATCAACATTTGCCGGCGACCGGGGTCGAAGAATTTAAAGTATCGCAGCGCCCTAGCGACGGCGCTTTGAAAATTGGAACTGCTGATGTACCCGTCAGGGTACCCCTTTTGAGAAAGGAATCATGCTTTTCTGTGTCTGGGTGATTATAAAGTGAAGGAGGCAGCTTTCCACCCTTTTTCAAAAAATTGCATTAATCGAAATATACAAACTGTTCACATATGCATACTCTATTTTAAAAAGTTCATAACAAGAGAAATCATAATTTCCTTTTCCGCCGGATCAGACTCAGCAATCATTAAAGTGATTGCCACGAGAGCGCTGTCACTAATCAATTTTCTGCCATCATGAAAAAGAATCTGATTTTTATCAAGATATTTTAGAAACAATGCAGCTCCTATCCGCTTACACCCATCCACAAACGGATGATCCTTAACTAAAAAGTACAAAAGATTAGCAGCCTTTTCTTCTAAGGTTGGATATACATCCTTTCCAAAAGCAGTTTGGTCAATAGCAGACAGAATACCGTCGAGTTTACCTTTTTCTTTTTCAACTCCAAATAATTCCGAATTCGTGCTGTATTTCATTTGATCAATAAGATATCTTGATTCCTTATATGAAAGTGAAACATTTCTTCCTCTGCCGCTGGGTTTCGTAAGAGAATGATGGTCGTAGCCATCCAGCAAAGATAATGCACGGGTATATTCACTGATAACCTTTAATACTTCATTTGAATCACTTTCCAATGCAGTTGCCAGCATTTTTGACTGAATTTGTACTGTTCTGTTCAAGCTGTCCAGTTTTTTTTCATTCAGCGCATATCCTTGTATCATATAATTTTTCAGAATCGATGCTGCCCATTTCCGAAAACGTATTCCTCGTACAGATTTTACACGATATCCAACAGAAATTATGACATCTAAGCTATAGTAAGCTACCGGTCTGTCTGCATTTGCAATGTGCAAAAAATGCACATTGCTTTCTTTTTCCAATTCTTTTTCCTTAAATACATTACTGATATGCCTGGTAATAACCGAACGGTCGCGATCAAACAATTCAGCCATCTGTTCCTGATTAATCCAGACCATTTCAGATTCCGGAGTAACTTCAACATCAATAACCAATTGACCGTCCTTAAACTGTACTATATCATGCTTTTCCATACCGACCTCTTATAATTCCATAAAGTTAATCTGCTTTTAATTTATTATAGCATTAAAAACTATATTCATGTGTCATAAAAATATGTACCGTATTTCTTAATCGAGTAGGAGGCGGTGATTAACCGCCGTCCTCTCACAGCACCGTGCGTACCGTTCGGTACACGGCGCCTTCAATAGTTGATGTGCACTGACTGATAGGCTGTGGCCAAGTCATAAAAGCCCCAGTTTATCAGTCTTTCTTTATTTAATGCCCAGTTTACCGCCTTGTTACCGGCATTGAACCAGTATCCTTTGCGGTCATAAGCTATTGCGGCCGCGTAATGTTCTGCCACCCCCAGTCCTACTAACTTTCTCCTTCGGGTTCTTGGCAGTTTCCATTGTTTCCAGATACACATGCGTATTCTCCGATATAACCAGCTATTCAGTGCTTTAACGTTGCTTTGCATATCTGCTATCCCGTAGTAGTTCATCCATCCTCGCATATATATCTTTACACGATTCATGACGCCCACTATACTTCCGCACCTACTCCGGGAAGTAAGTATGCGAAGTTTATCCTTGGCTTTCTTCCACGCTTTCGCGTGAACACGGATTTGTATTCCATTTTTGTTCTTCCCGAAGCAGAAGCCAAGGTATTTAAAATTTCGGATTGCAAACACGCTGACCGTGCGACTTTTCTCTCTGTTAACTGTCAGTTTCAGTTTCCCTTCCAGATATCTCGTACTGGATTCCAACAATCTTTCTGAAGCCCTTTCACTCTTTGCCAGCAGCACTATGTCATCCGCATATCGTATGCACGGCACTCCAAGTTTATTGAATTCCTGGTCAAACTCGTTAAGATAGATGTTCGCTAACAGCGGTGATAGATTTCCTCCCTGCGGTGAACCTTCTTCCGTCTTAGCCACAGATCCGTTTTCCATAACGCCACTTCTCAGATATCGCTTTATTATCTGTATCACTCTTTCATCCTTTACATTTCTGCGAAGAATGTTCAGAAGCAACTGATGATTAAGCGTATCAAAATACTTTGACAGGTCAAGAACTATTGCCCTTGTATATCCCTGTTCTATGTATTCCTTTATCTTTCTGATAGCGTCTTTGGCACTTCTTCCCGGTCGGTAACCAAAGCTTCCATCCGAGAAGAGCGGCTCGTATATCGGCATCATCTGTTGGGCTATCGCCTGTTGGATAATGCGGTCTACAACGGTGGGAATACCAAGCTTTCGTACTCCGCCGTCCGGCTTGGGGATTTCTTTCCGCCTTACCGGAGAAGGAGTATATTTACCTCTCTTAATTCTTCCGATAAGTTCTTTCTGATTCTCCTTAAGCCACGGAAACGCTTCTTTTATGGTCATCCCATCGATTCCAGGCGCTCCTTTGTTTGCCTTTACTCTCTTGTAAGCTCTGTTAAGATTGTCCCTATTCAGTATCTTCTCCAAAAGTTCCGGCTGTGCACTGTCTCTTTCTTTCCATATGAGGTTGAACGACCTGCGCACTTTCACATATCCTTCCTGTTCCGCAGTATTCTTTTGTGAACAGCCATTATTTCTAATGTTTTCTGCCATAGTGGGTCATTCCTCCTTTTCTCGGTCATACTTAAGACTCCTATTGATTCGGTCCTTCACCTCTCGGCTACTATGACCACTGCTGACTTCTGTGCGTTCAGCACTGTCTCGTTTCCTTGTACAGTGGTTATTCCTTTCAGAACGTGCCGCACAGACCTCCCCGGGTACCACACGTTTCTTTCTCTCCGTCCATCTGCCTCATTTATTACAAATGATTCCGTGTAATTATTGGGCTTTATCTTGTGTAGCAGACTTACCCTCATTTGCAACCTTATATGAGATTTCTGTTCGTCAGACCAAAGATTTGCCCTCGGGTTAGTATGTTCCCCGAAACCGGCTTCCTTCAGATTCCACCTCACGATGGACACCCTTGCCTTCGGCTGTATCCTTCCCATTACCGGGCGGATTCCGGACTTTCACCGGTTAGAAACGTGCGCCGCCGGGCGCACTACAAAAAAATGCTCCAAACGCTCTGTATAAGAGCATTTGAAGCACCCGATTATGCCGGCGACCGGGGTCGAAGAATTTAAAGTATCGCAGCGCCCTGGCGGCGGCGCTTTGAAAATTGGAACTGCTGATGTACCCGTCAGGGTACCCCTTTTGAGAAAGGAATCATGCTGTTCTGTGTCTGAGTGATTTAAGGGCGAGGTGGATGTCTGCCTCGCTCTTTATGCAATTATACAAATCGTAATTTAAAAATATATATCATCCATCCGTTTTCCAAGATTTTCTCTTGATATCCAAACATAAACATGCTATATTGATTAAGTTAATTCTTAATTAACTATTATCTTAATCATTGAAAAGAGGAAATCCATGGACGATGTGAAGTTGATTCACGTTATAACAGATGAAACAAGGTTCCATCTGCTGCAATTATTGATGAAACACCATTTTTGCGTAAAAGCTCTTTCCAAAAAACTCGGTATCAGCGAGCCTGCCGTCTCACAGCAGATTCGTATCTTAAAGCAGCATCAGCTGATCACAGGCGTGAAGATCGGCTACCAGATGCATTACCGTGTGAATTCGGATTTGATCTCATCCGCCATGGCGCGTTTTTCAAAGCAAATGATGATGTTTCCCATATTGCCGGATCTTGTCCATGACACGGACTGCACATGTGAGTTTGAAGCGGAATGCAGAAAACGAGATGCAAAGCTTCTGGAGCAGCAAAAGAATGCCTGATGATTATCTGATTCAGAAGAAACCGTTCAATGCGCTTATGATTTTTTCATTGCCGATTATCATAGGGAACCTGTTTCAGCAGACTTATACGATGGCGGATTCTGCAATTGCAGGACGCTTTGTTGGAGAACGCGCGTTGGCAGCAATCGGGGCTTCCAATTCACTGACCAACATTTTCATCTGTATCGCCATCGGAGGCGGAATCGGAGCCTCCGTCATGATCAGCCAGTATTTCGGTGCAAAAAACTTTACCCGGATGAAAACGGCGATCTATACAGCTCTGGCTGCATTTCTCATCATCAGTATACTGCTGGGCGCTGTCGGGTTACTCTTCAGCCGAAGCATTATGATCGTATTGAATACGCCGGATGATACGCTGGATATGGCAGTTGTATACCTGAATATCTATTTTATAGGCCTGCCGTTTCTCTTTATGTACAATGTGCTGTCATCCATCTTCAATGCACTGGGAAAATCCAGAATTCCTCTGGCCTTTTTGATTTTTTCATCTTCGTTTAATATCCTTCTGGACTGGGTTTCCGTCACGACATTTCAAATGGGGATTGCGGGTGTGGCATGGGCAACACTGATTGCACAGGGAATTTCTGCCCTTTTGTCCCTTGCTGTCCTGAAGGCACAGCTTAAAAAAATTGACGGCGGCAATGAACAGGCCTTTTCAAAAAAAGAGCTGCTTCTCATGTCTCGGATCGCGCTGCCCTCCATTCTGCAGCAATCGACCGTTTCTATCGGGATGATGCTGGTACAATCTGTCGTAAATGGATTCGGCTCGGAAACACTGGCTGGTTTTTCAGCTGCTATGCGGATTGAATCCATGTGTATCGTGCCGATGGCCGGCATTGGCAATGCTCTGTCCTCATATACCGCACAGAATATCGGAGCCGGCAGAAAAGAACGTGTTGTTCAGGGCTACCATGCCGCAATCGGAATGATCATCGGATGTGCCGTGATCATCTGCGCTGTGCTTGAGTCTTTTCACGGACCGATTATTGAGCTGTTCCTCGGTAAAAGCGGTACGATGGATGCATTGCAAACCGGAAACAGCTACCTGCTGTTCATGGGATGGTTTTTCTGCCTGTTTGGTTTCAAGATGGCAGTCGATAGTCTGCTGCGCGGAGCTGGCGACATGAAAATGTTTACGGTTGCCAACCTTCTAAACCTGACAATCCGGGTTGTACTTGCAATGACTCTCGCTCCGCGCTTTGGAATCGCATTTGTATGGTATGCCGTGCCAATCGGATGGTTCGCAAATTGGTCTGTTTCCTTTGCCCGGTATCGGACAGGCAAATGGCAGCCAAAGACCGTTATCAATGGCTCATACGTATAAATCAGTCATTATAATGTATACCAACGTCCTGACGGCGTCTTGAAAATTGAAACGGACAATGTACCCGTCAGGGTACCCTCTTTTGAGAAAGGAACCATGCTTTTCTATGTCTGGGTGATTTAAACATTTCCACTTCAAATATTCCAAAAATAGTTCCGCTATCGCGAGAATAAATGCGTCGGTTTTTTCCAGATAATGTGAAATGATGCCATTACGAGGGGAAAATATGCTAAAAACTCATGCGATTCTAATGGACGAATATCAGTCCTATGCGGATGTGCCTCCTCTGTTGATGCTGCTGCAGGTTCTGTCGTTGTTGAATTTATTCCGTCTGCCATTATTATTTACCTCCGTATTTTGATTCGTACGCTTTGAATGTCGTTGCTTTTTAAGTCATCCACGCCTGGACTATTCACCGGAAGGATTATCATCGCTCCCGCCTGGACGCATGAAAAAGGCACCCGTTACCGGATGCCTGATCAGCTTATTATTCGATTACATAAAAATACCAACGGCCAGGGGGGCTGGTAGTATCAGTTCCACTTTGTGTTATGGCTTTTCTGCTTTTTCAGGTTTAGACTCGAATTTTATACCGTTATTGCATTCTGGCAACTTTTTTACGTCGATTTTAGTTATGTCAAAACCTTTGGAAATACCTTCAGAAAATGCGTCGCACTTCACATTTCAGTTGTTTACTTTATATAAATAATGACTGCATTCATCGCACGCCGTTTCTATGACAATCACAATTTCATATCTCGATTAATATAAGCGTCAAGACCATATTCTTTGGCATGGCTTTTGAGCACCTCGTCCAAATCGACACTCGATTCCACGTAAACGGCGTAAACATCATAGTCGCTTAATACTTTGATCTTCCCATTTGCAGTGTCGTATACCTGAATTAGGGAGCCATCAACATCAGTCAGCAACCGTTCCTTTTTTAAATAGGATACCTTCGAATCTATCAAGGCGCAGGCATCCTTAAAAACCTTTTCATCCGGCTCCATAGATACTGTATATGAAAACATCGTGTTCACCTCACAATCCGAATTGCTTATCACATTTGCCAGCGACCGGGGTCGAAGAATTTAAAGTATCGCAGCGCCCTGGCGGCGGCGCTTTGAAAATTGAAACTGCTGATGTACCCGTCAGGGTACCCTTTTGAGAAAGGAATAATGCTGTTCTGTGTCTGAGTGATTTAAGGGCGAGGTGGATGTCTGCTTCGCTCATTATGCAGTTATACAAATCGGAATTTGTGCTTAATCCTTCTTCTCAATCAATCCCCATATTGCCAATACTAAACCAATAATAGATACTCCTGCAAACATATAAACCAGTGGCATAAGACCAAATTGTTGAATATTCCATATAGCTGAAAATTGTCCGTTAATATCCCAAGCTTGAGCCATTGAGCCAGCAAAAATCACTGCCATAGATATAATCCCTGCCAAAACCATCGTCGAACCTAAAATCACTTTTTTCATTACACTTATCTCCTTGTCAATTCCAGTTTGTCAAAATGTCTGGCTTTACTATATCAAATTAACTCAATACAATCTACCATAAGTGGAAAGATCCTTGATAAGCATTCCAAATCGCCTATAACGATATAGAAAGTGAGAGCTCAACAAAAAATGAGCTCTCATAAAAAAATCCAGCTAACTTGCACTTGACCGTCAGAATGATTTTACTGGTTCGGCTGATCGTGGTCGAGTGCCGGCGACCGGGGTCGAAGAATTTAAAGTATCGCAGCGCCCTGGCGGCGGCGCTTTGAAAATTGGAACTGCTGATGTACCCGTTAGGGTGCCCCTTTTGAGAAAGGAATAATGCTGTTCTGTGTCTGGGTGATTTATGAATGAAGGATTTGGCTTTTAGTTTTATCCTTCCAATATTTCCGCTATTTCTTCTTTTTCAATTTGATTTCCATAGTATTTAATTTGATCTTCAACATATTTCCGGTGATTTATGAAATCTATACCTTGTAATAATGATTTTAAATCATTAAAAAAATCAATCCATGACATATAAAGTGGTATTCCGCTCCCTGAGAAGGAGTATGAGCTCGGCGTTAAGGGAATCTTTTCAAACATCTTAAGGTCCTTATTATGGTTCAAAAAACATTTATAATATTCAATTTTCTGATTAGATGGCAAATCTGTCAAAGCATCAAAAATATATCTCATATAATGAATATCAAAGCAATTCTGTTCAATAAAGTGTTTAATCCATATATCAATACGATAATTAATTCTATCGTTGGCATTTTTAATTGTAATAAGAAGTTTAAACAGTTTAGGAACAATGATAAATGAGGTCTCTGTATCAGTAATTATCTCGTTTACAATATTGTCGATTGTATTAATATAATCTTCATCTGTATAAAGGATTTGTAATTTTTCGATTCTTTCATCTACCAAAATTTCGTTATCACTAAGCACTTGTTTGATATATTGTATAATAAAGGCTTTATCTATTTCACATATTTTTTTCAAAAAACACCCGTCATAATCCGACTCCTTTTCATATTTTTCCATAAATAGATATACTTTTTCAAGAAGATAAATATTATCGTGATATCTTTCGACTATTTCTTTTGGATCGCTATAGTACTTATTAAACATAAGTGAAAAATAAATTGTTACAATAAATGTTGAATATACTCTTTTCTGAAAAATAATTTCCGTAGCTCTTATCACAATTCTAGTATCCATTAGTGAAAATTTTGATAAAAAATCTATATCTCTATATGACGAGCTTGTTATAATACGGTCTGAATCACATTTCAAAAAAGAATAAAGATTATCTACTGTTTTCTCATCTATCATTTCTTTCGGAATTTCATGGTAATAAGCATACGTCCAAAAATTAATAGTTTCTTTCGGAGCATTATTTACCAACTCAAACACCTCATCAACCGAAGTCAATATAAATAGTGTATGAAGAACCTCATACAAATCAATTCCCATTACAACATCGGAACAAATTAACTTTCTTGCTCCATAAATATAATCAGCTTTTACATCAGATAATTGCTGCAACGCATAGTTCAGACCTGCACTCATTTCGTATTGATTTACAGCGTTATTTTTTAATGCTTCACAATACAAATTAAGTAATAAAATGTACGCCTCTTTTCGCTCATTTTGAGACTTCAAAAATTTGCATATGGATTGCTCTCTTCTTTTCGTATGAGCATTGATATTAAAATCTTCTGTTTCCTGTAACCCTGTTAAAATATAATATAATTTGATCTTTGAACAACTTCGGAAATTATTTATTTCTCCCCGTGATAACCCAGCAATATGAAAAACTCGTCCAATATTTTTCACTACTAAACAATCAGAAAGCTCATCTGTTGAGAATGCTATTTTTATTATTTCACATATATAAGGCTTGTCATCTTTTATAACACCATAACAACATTCAGAAATTTCACGACCATAATTTTTTAGTATTGAGCGAATATTATTTTTGTTTTTTCCCATTATTGCAATTTTAATAAGTTGACTCCAAACTAACTTTCGATATTCTATTGTTTCTTTTGATGATACCAATGAAAGTTTATATAATGTTACAGTGTTCCTTTTTAATGATCTTTCAGATGACGAAAATGAAAGAGAAAGAAAATTGCCTGCAACATCTAAAAATAGAATTTTGATGTATTCATTTCTCCATTGTTCCGAATATTCTGCCAGCTTTTCAATATAGTGAATCTGTGTATAATATCCGTTTTTGACAGAGTCTTGTCTTAAGCCAAAAAAAACATTAGAAGCATGGTAAAATTGTATATATAGATCTGGTCTTTTCAAGTAATACCTTATAAATAATTCCAGTGCTGCATCAAGATTTTCTGTATTGGCAAATCCACCCAAAATGACAATAAATTCATCATCTACACTTTGATAGTTCCTTCCCCTTTTGGTATCGATCTGATCGGCAGAAATCTCAATCGGTACACTTTCATTTATTTTTTCTTTAAGTAAAATCAATGTCTCAGTTGGGTTAAATAGATAGAATGCTTTAACACATTCCCAAAAATCACTAGTTTTTTCTTCCTTCAGCCTTTCCCAGAGCTTATTAATTTCACTTCTAACAAAAGAATATAACTCTTTACTTTGAAACACATTCATTAATGTATTAATCGACTGCATTGTTCTTCTACGATATGGTCCAAAACAAGCAGCCATCGTCTTTGACAAGCTCAAACTCTTTTTATCAAAAAAAACATACTTTAATATAAAATTTGCAAAACATTGATCTGAAAAACTAGCCGCTTTATCATGATAAATATCTACCATTTCTAATGTATGCAACTTGTAAATACAGTCTATAAAAGAATCTTTATCAACTCCTTTTTCACTTAAAAGTGGCAATAACGGTTCTATATAGTCAAAGCGAATCGCATTGAGGAATGCTAAAATTCCTGCAGATATTTGCAATAAGCAATTTTCATCAAGTTTTGTTTCATGAAATGCGGCTCCATAATACTCCTCATATAACTGTGGCACGTCTTTAATTGAATTAAGATGACCTTTATCCAATACAATTTTCCCAGCCAACATTGCAATACGTATATTACCATTGGCAATATAATTAATTTGATTCAAACATTCAGAGTTTTCAATATGATAGTATTCCTTAATGATTGTCGCAATTTCGTCATCTGACAATGTACCTATAGATATTTCCTTGTATTTTGCAATACCATTGATATCGTCTTTAACTTTTTGAATTGCATAGTTTCTAACTGTAATCAATATTTTTACATAGTATTCTTTGTTCTTCTTATTAACATATTCAATAACATGTTCAAGTTCTGATAATTGATTGGCATCATCTACTAAAACAAAATAACTACTTGGTTTTTCAAAATAGAAGTTCAGATCATCAATCAATGGCAATGAATGATCATGAATACAGTAGAGAATTTCGTTATGCATTTTTGCATGTAATTCTGCATATTCCAATGCTAATCTAGTTTTACCTGTCCCAGCTGCACCTGACAAGAGCACAACATCAACATCTTCAAAAGCTACTCCTATTTGTTCAAATTCTTTCTTACGAAATTGAAAAGATGTAGCTAAAGTAGCCGATAGCACGTTAGCATTATACTGATTAATAAAATCTTCCTTGGTTTGAATCTGTTCAGTATCAATGGAAAGATGTAAACGATCTCGTACAATTATGGGATAATTTAGATATAAATCTTCTGAAAGCTTATCAATTCCAATTAATGTTAGCTGTATGTTATTACTATTACAAAGTACATGAAGCATATAATCATCCTCAGGTGCAATATTTGACGATGTGTGACAATAAATAATCTCAGCAATATTTTGCACCGGAATACCTGTATTCATACATTTAATAAGATCGGCTTTGATTTTATCCACTAAATTAGTTTGTTTTGTTGTATATTCTGCAAAAGTGTATTTTCCATCATCACGGCGGCTATATCTGTCAGGTGTGCCTTTTGTTGTTTTTTGAGTTCCTGCTTTTGTACCAAAGGATACAGGAAATTGATAACCCTTTCGCGATAAATATGCATCACAAAGACTCTGAAAGCTACCAGCATCTAACTGTAATATTCTTTGTTTGATCGTATTAGTAATAATCATTATCAAACTCCTTTGAGATTATATAGTATCAAGATGGCTTACTTTCAAGTGAGCGTTTATTAATAAGTGATTCACATTTAAATTAGCATCTACACTTTAGTGTCATAAATTGTCCTGAAAGAATTATATTTTAAATAGGGTATCTTAATTGTCTCTAGATAAATCTATTGGCCGCATTGTTTTTTCAATTATCTTAATTTCATCACTGGTAAGTTTATAATAATCATATAGCTTCTGATCTGTCCATTCTTTTGTAAAATCGAGCAGTGGAACAAATATAAAATTCGACTTTGATAAATGGACAGAAGAAAATGTAGTTCTCAGCATATATCGAGCGAATTTTCCTACCAAATAATTCAGAAAATTATTTGCTTCCAGTTCAGTATCAAAAAAGCCAACGTTTAGATAAGAAAATGTATCTACCTGGCCAGGCTTTAATATTTGAGGCCCTGAAATAGAGCGATAGCCATTTTCAAGCATTACTCCAGTTTCTCCCCCTTGTGCAACCATTATTGAAATTTTTATTTTATATTTATCAATGAGATCCGCATTCTTTGTAACCTTATCACGTTCGATATAACTGAAACCTTGACTATTAAAACCTACACTATGAAGTAATTCAATATCTCCATCTTTCCGTATTGCATGTCCTTTTTCTTTTGATGGAATGCCAAATGTATCCAATGGAGAAACCATTTGGTTCATAAACGTATGGGTTTTCTTTAATACTTTCTCAATAATAGAAATGGATTTATTCGAACGAATAAATATATCATTAAATTGATCCAATGGCCGTACTAATGTATCTCGGTCATTTGTAACTACATTTGTAATTTCACAATCTCCAGTTTGTTCTTTACACCAAAGAAAATAGCATAATCCTCCGGCAATTTCGACCGTTGGGAAACATTCCTTTGCATTATAAAAATCAATAAGCTTTATTAAATGCTTATCATGAATCATTTCTTCTCTAAAATCATTTAAATTCATACCACCATTGTACCATCTTGCTGGAATAATCATTGATACATACCTTGCATCTAATCTTTTCGCCTGCTGAACAAATAAATGAAAAATAGGTTTTGCCTGTTTTGCAGCCTTTCCATTATCAATTCCACCTGCTGTTGTCTCTTGATATGGAGGATTTCCAACAATCGCATCGAATTTCATTGACATGCCCTCTTTCTTCCAATATTCAGTCTTAGTAACTTTATCAATAAATAATTGTCCTTTATTGGTCATTATACTAATTAAATCGTTAAAATAATGTGCATTAATTCTATTGCTTGAATATCCAACTAAAGTTCTCTTAGTAATTGCTTTGGCCATCGGCGTTTTACAAATTACATAGATATTATTTTCGATCACCTTAAACCATAAATTATTGAGTTGCTCAGGTCTAAGTGATTCATGCCTTTTACTTTGTTCCCGAAACAAACTATAAGCCATGTACAATGGATATAAACCTGTTTTAGAATTGATTTCAAGAACCTTTGCATCTTTTTTTTGAAAAATATCCTTAGTAACTTGCCCCTGATCTACAAAACGAGGAGTATCTATTGTTTCTTCATGTATTTCATCGAAAAAGTCCCATCCTCCGAGGCAATCACTCATGTGCATATTTACAACTCTCCAGGGTGTTAGCACAGTTTCTTTATCGGGGTTTTTAAAATATGAGAACAAACTTGCAATTTTTTTCACTCTCTCCATTGGATTAAGTGTATCTGCTTCGCGTGCAATATTTCTTACCCTTCTGCCCGCGGCAATAAAGACCTCTTCATCATAATACTTTTTAAATTCGTTAAACTTTTCTTTAGAAACACCAGATGGCATAAACTCATTCCATGATGAATCATCCACCATGTCTATAAACTTAGTCAAATTTATTTCTTCGTCATATGGAATATCTGCGCCATAAATAAGTAACGGCATACGAATAGAGATACCACGTAATATAGATATCGCATCATTTCGCAATTTTTTAATTCTTTTAAGTTCTTCAAGTCGAGCCTTTTCTTCGGGTGTAAGTTCTTTTTTTGATTTTTTCTTTAATTTTTCTGATTCATCATATTCTTCATCGGTAAGTCCTTGATGATTTACTACAATATCATTTTGCTTGGGAGCAGCCGGTGAAGAGCCTATTATTCCTTTTAGTTCATCAAACTTTTTAATATCTACATCCTGTAGTTTTAGTAATTCATCATTATAGAGATTACTATCATCAAATCCATTTCGAACAACTCTATCTGCATACGACTTTTTTAAATGCTGCAATAGTTTTGTTGCACTGTACTCTTTCATTTCCGAGCCTGAAACGGCAATTACAGGGCAATAATTTAAGAACTTCCCCAAGGTTGCTATATCGCCAATTTTTGTTTTTCCAGCTTTTGAAGAAATGGATACAGCGCTTGACACCATCTTAAGTGATCGATCAGGTGCAAAATCAAAAACATAACTAGTTTCTTTCACCTTTCCGTCTTTATTGCACGGAGACTGTACTCTAAATATCGTCTGCAGATAACTGGCAGCAGAAGTTGAAAAACTACCCGCAAGCATAAATACAGCAGTCCATTCTTTTATCGTTACTCCTGTAGTTAATTTGCCGCAAGAAAGCGTTATTGTATAGTTCTCTGCTCCTGCTTCTTTTATTGCTTTTCGAACCTTAAAAAGTGCTTCTTCTGATTTTACTTCCTCGTCTCCGGCTCCTGCCACATTTACGATTTCAAACATGCCGTTCCCAAAAACTGGGTGCCGCATCATAAGTTTTTTTAATGCTTTTGCTTCTTTAATGCCAGGAACCATCCAAAGAGAGTGTCTAAAAAGGTCGCGGTACTTTTCACTGGAGAATGGATATCCATTGTTATTATCCTCTTTTGTCATCAAATTTAAAAAACTGTTTACATCATCTTCATGGACAAAATCGCCAACTGATGCTGTTGCTGGCATATTATCAAAATCTTTTTCGTATTCGCCTGTCCATGTTCGAAAGAATTCGTGAAAATTAAATGCCTTATCTTCAAAAGTTATATAATTATTATTGGCTAAAATATCTCCAAGATCATATGTATAAATCCTTAATTCTGGTAAATCTGCATACGGATTAGAATCTCCAAAATGCAGTTTATCCCATTCAGATTTATGTTCCTGCTCCATAATATAATCCCATGTATAAATTGAATCATTATCATATCTCGTAAGAATATTAAAAGGTGTACCCGATAAAGCAAGATACTTTGTACCAAGGCCTTCTTTTATTACTGCTTTAATGGTATCTTCTCCTAGCTCTGTAGTTGTGCCTTCATGCGCTTCATCTACAATTACACAATCCCATTTTGTTATAAAAATTATATTATTCTTATCAAATTTTCCTCCGACTTGTGAAGACCCTCGAAGATCTTGGACTGATGCAAAGTATACAAAAGCTTTACCTGTTTGCAGCAATTGTTCAACTGTATAGCCTTTTGATTTCGAGCCGTAAATGTAACCACTATTTCCTGAAAATATTTTTGTAAAGTCTTCATACCATTCTGCATCAACAACAGGTCGATGTGTCATGATGATAGTTTTTTGAAACTTACACTGTTTCACGATTTCAAGTGACACAAGCGTCTTTCCATATCGCATTTTTGCATTTATTAAGAATTTATCTGCTGTTTTAAAATGCTTAACAACTTTTGAAATACACTCTGCTTGTTCCGGTCTAAAAACAATCGGTTCCTGCTTAATAATATCGGTATTACTTAGATTACAGAAATTATGTTTTACAGCATCTATCGCTTTCTTTGCAGTTTCAACAGTAACAGGGAACCACTCTTTTCCTGTAGTATTACCAATCGTTACATTGTCAATACCTGAATTTCTCAGAACATCATGCACATCATGATCCCTAAATGCTTGAATAGTTATAGTTCCATTAGGATTCTTAACATTCCTAACTGCAAGCTCTGTGTGTAATAATTCTACACTTGCGCCAATTGTATTAGAATATGCTTTAATTCTATCTAATGCTGCTTGATTTAATTCATGACAATCCGGTGGCAACATATCGATCGTTTTATCTGTCTTAACCGTAGCATCGCCTATTTTTACTACACCTTTATGAAATTCATCATTTACCATAATTACATAAATAACTTTATACTCAAAAGCATTTTTGAAATTACTATTCATGACATCAGTTTCCTTTCATCATGGTTTTAAATTCAATGCTGCAATTTGATCGCCAGTCATATATCTTGCAAGGAACAGCCCTTTCTTCTTCCTGCTCTTCCAGCCCGAACAATGATAACTGAATGAACTCAGGTGCTACTTTACTATATGGTGCGGTCATTGATATTCCATCCATTTGCCATATATTCCATGCAACTATATTTGCTATTTTTTTCTGTTGCAAAAGTGTTGGCTCATGACCAAATTTCTCATACATATTGTCGCAATAAGTATAAAGCAAATTTTCCCTTGCAAGAAGAACATTATCTCCCTGAAATTCATATCCATATACACTTTGGAATGCCCTTAATGCCCATTTCCCCCACTCGGTTTCATTATTTGTGTTTTCATTTATTACCCGCATTTTTCTGTCTAATAAGCCTACTCGCTCTTTAAGCATAATAGCTTTACCAGTTACAGCATCATATCTTGTAGCAAGGTATGGTGCTTCGCCACAACTTATTTCTAATCGTTTTAATTCTACATATTGTTGCCAAGTCCTTTCTTTGCCAAACTCTATCCTCTTTTTTGTTGTAACCCAAGAAGTTCCTTCTGAATAGTTAAAAACATTTCGTTTTCCGAACCACTTATCATCTACTAAATTATTCTGCTCATTAACAATCCACGTAGGTGTAAACACTTCTGCCTTAAATCTCGTCCGTCTTATTTGTTCTTGTTGAGGCTTTGACACTCTTGGCTGTACAACATTCGTATATCTGCCGATAATTAATTCCGGAGAAATTTCCTGGTCAGCATAATATGCCGCTCCATTATTACAATAATTATCAGTTGCCCATTTTATATATTTTCCCGTTGATTTATCTTTCAGTAATATACGTAGCAAATCAAGACTTCTATCAGCAATGTGCTGTTCAATAATATCTACGTTTTCCATTTTTTACTCCTGTTGTCGATATCATAATGTACTAATTATTATACCATTAACAGCACTACTTGCACATTCATAATAGTTGCTTTTAATAATACTCTTTAACCTTCATATTGAGACCTCACTCTTTCTGACATACTGAAGATATAGATATAAATCATCGATGAAAGGAGGATGCACAATGAGCGGCAGAATATCGTGAGAACAATCTGTGGCTGGTGCCTGTCTTGTCCGTCTCACAATTACCCTGGACAGGATGAAGCAATGATAGGGTACGGTATTCGCGTGAAGCGAAGAACCTCTGTGGTTATTGTCCGTATGGAGAATAACCAGCAGAGAACGCAAAATGAACGATTCGGGGGTTTTTCGGAAAACCCGCCCCGGAAATCAATAACCGTTTATCTTGCGTGGGACCTGTATTTTATAGCCGTAGGCCGGTGGAAATCCGGAACCGCGCGTTCCTTGAATACAGACAATCCGCGGGAAGTCAACCGCCGAATCAAGCTCCGTAAACGCTTGGTTCGTCAAATCACTTGACAGTGGAACGATTAACATGGCAGCGGCACTGTTACAGCCATAGAAAGGAGGAAGATGCCTATGAAAAGGCAGAAGGAAAACAGCCTGCAGTATGATCTGCGGGGAATGCAGAGCTTGAATCAGATTCGAAACACAAACACACAGCAGCAGTATCGGAAAGAAGCCACGAAATTTGCTTCATTCTGCAAGGAAGAACTTGGTATCAACAAATATACCAGGCTCGAGAATTATGGATTTCAGAAGTCAATTCAGGCGTATGAAAAGCATCTCGAAAAGCAAGGCCTGTCGCCGGCAACCATCCATACACGCATTGCAGCGCCCTGTGTCATTCTCGGCGTAAGCATGAATGCCATCGAAAAGCCGAAGCGCCGGTCGGTCGACATTACACGTTCCCGCAGCGGCCGAAATCCGCGAAGTGCGGTTGAGGAACAGGATGATCGTTACAGCAGGCTTGTGAGCTTTCAACGGGAAGTCGGCATCCGCAGAGACGAACTGGCAAAGCTCACCGGAAAAGACTTTCGGAAGGATGAAAGTGGTTACGATTGTGTCTACGTCCGAAAGGGAAAAGGAGGGAAGGAACAGCTGCAGAGAATCAATCCGGACAAGATCGAATGGATACGTTCCTACTTTGACGGCAGCGACAGCCGCGTTTTTTCAAAAGAAGAAATGTGCAACCACATCGATCTCCACGCCATGCGGGCGGAAAATGCGAAAAATCAGTATCAGTATTACGCAGAGCGCTGCAAAGACCCGAATTATAGGGATAAGTTGAAGCGGGAATGTCTGTCCCGGTATAAAACTTTCAATCCGAAAAAGCCGGGTGAATCCGACCGGAAATATACGGCTCGTTCCGAACGTTTTATACAGAGCCTGCGCGGTACATACACCGTAAGAGGCAGTAACCGGACTCTAGCGGAAAATAAGGGATATCCGACAAGATTTGATAAACTCTGCCTTATGGCAGTGTCGATCTTTCACTTATCTCACTGGCGGCTGGATGTGACCGTTGCGCATTATATGCTGGCATAGCCGCAGAATTTACTTGTTTTAAAAGCTGATGATCCCAGAAAGGAGGGACTTTTATGAAAAAACAAAAGAATAACAGTGTCCCTCTTTCTGTAAGTCAGAAGAACGAAATACTACGTATAGAAGAATTGCGAAATCTTTTAACCAGTGATATACTCACCTCATCAGACACAGAAGAGCATATCAAGGAGGATATGACAAAAAGAATGGAAAAAATGGTCGAATCCGTTCATACAAACGTAATCTGCGTAACGTCCGACGGACGCTACAAAACCAAGAACCCGCAGGTTACCAGCACAACGTATGACGGATTGATCGAAAAGCTTTACAAATATTATTTTAAGCCGAATTATCCAACGCTGGAATCTTTATTTGAAACATGGATTGACGTACAGAAAGAAGACCCGGACGTAATGCAGAATACATACAACAATTATATTTACGTCTGGAACCGCTGGCTGAAGGGCAGTGAACTGATTCAGATGCCCATCAAAAAGATCAAACCGGCAGTATTACTGCAGTTTTACAAATCGACCACATGCGGCAGAGCAATCTCACGAACAACCCTCAGCAATATCAAGGGACTTGTGAACTCGCTTTATGACTATGCGGTGTACAAAGAATACATTCCGACCAACTCCGCCCGCGGCGTAAACACGCGCAAATTAAAGTGCAAGGTTGTCGATCATTCCACCGAAGTCTATACTTCTGAGGAGCGGGAAACGCTCCTGAATTACTTGAAGGATTTAGAAGAGGATGACATTTACGCCTTGGCAATCGAGCTTCACTTCCGGCTTGGCTGTCGGATCGGTGAACTGCGAGCACTGCAGTGGTCAGATTATGACGAGCAGTACAGCACCATACGAATCTGCAAGCAGATACGGCTGGCCAAAAAGGGTTCCACGTATGAGCATTATGGTCGATTTGAGCTTGTACCGCACACAAAGGGCGGTGAAGGTGGAAACCGTACATTGCTTGTAACACCCAAAGCCAGAAAAGTGCTTCAGAGAGTCAAAGCGATGAATCTTCACTGTGAGGGGAATTTTATTTTTTCCAACAATGGCGTTCCGCTTTACGCGGACACGTATAACGAGCATCTGAAAAAGTATGACTATGCCTGCGGAATCCGCTATTTTTCCAGCCATAAGATCCGCTTCTGGAGCGTATCGGCACAGGTGCAGAATGGAATGGACGCTACCCGCATCCAGTACAACGCCGGGCACAGCGACATGAATACGACCTTCCATTATATGCGGATGCTCCGGATGACGCCGGAGGAAAAAGCGATCTGGATGATGACAATGGACGGCGACAATGAATCGCCGGAGCCCTTGCCGGACGCGGGTTGTACCCCTTTCGTACCCTTTTCCTGAAAATGGAAAATGCTCCAAACGCTCTGTATAAGAGCATTTGAAGCACTCGATTATGCCGGCGACTTGGGCACAGCCGAACCTCATAAACGTCAGTAAAAGAGGCTTTTCATTTTACATTCCGATCATAAAAATAGCCCCCGGAGCACGATGACTCCGAGGGTTTTCAAAAGGAGGATTGTAAAAAGCTAATTGCCTCTGTTTATAGCATCCAGCAGCCTTTTATGCCAGGGCGCAACAGACTCCCACGCATAGAACGGAATGTCCTTGCCGGTACAATCTCTGTAAATCTGATTGAGAACGTTCAGCTCGTCGATATGAGCGAGCGCATGCACTGAGTGACCATCAAAAAAATGAACGGCTCCTTTGCCGTCCACCTGAAAAAAGCATACCATGTTGTCGTCTTCTCCTTCCTGCTGCGATTCTGCAGCAGCGTTATCGGCCGGCGTATAGTCCGGCCAAGTCTGCCGGAATGCGTCCGGCGTGCCGTAATCCTGAATTAATTTTGCCGTACCGGTGCCCCAGTCCGGAAGCTGGAAATGAGGTTTGTCGACCGGACTGATCCAGCCGCCTCCCCACTCCAGACCGATCGCCTGACCAATAGCGCCGACCTTCTCAAACCATCCGTCAGCGTCATTATAGGCGCCCTCTCCGTCGTTTCGGCAGATATCAAACGCGGTGCCCCAGTTGTGATGACTGTGCGGATAATGACAGGATGAATATCCATTTTCTACGCAGGCTTCTTGCTCGTCTCGGTCTCGCACGCAATCCGTGATCATTACCATTAATCCTTGCTCTGCACACTGGCTGACCAGCTGCGTAGCCATCTCCTGCAGCTTCGGGTGGCACTGTGTAATGTCTCTTGCCATTACTCACCACCGCCATCCTGCTGCTGCATGGCTGTCTGTGCCTCTGATAATCCGCGGGCTTTCAGCGTCTCATCCTCGTGATGCTGTGCAAGGTATGCCTTGATCTCCCCGTATGTCATTTCTGATAGCTGCTTCTCCTCGTCTGCCATATTATTCACCCGCCTTTTTAGGCTCTATGTATGTCATCGCCTGTGTGCTATCGCTCGTACCAGCTGTGGTAGGGTCTACAACAATGCCAAGACCAACAAGGACATTAATAATCAGACCGGAGATCTGTATTGCCTGATCCTGACTGATCGGAGCGGTGACTCCGAAGATTCCGAGAATCTGGTAGACAAATGCGATCGCCGCAAGGATAATCGCGAGTAGCGTTGCTTTGTTCTTGAAACGTAATTTCCAATTAATTTTCATGTATTCTATCTCCCTTCTTTTATTTACCGCATCCGCCTGAACCCTTTTTCTTTCTCCAGTTAATCATCATTCTTCACCTCCTTCTTTTCTGTCGGAAGTGCGAACAGCTTTTTTCTGGTTTCGTCCATGACACCGTTTCTACCTAGTGCGTGATACTGTTGATACATGTATTCCCAGTCCTCGCGGTCATCAAGTGGGCAGAATCCCTGCTTCTGGTATATCTTGTACAGATATTTGAGCCGATCCCGAAGTATCGCCTGCAAGCCGTGATCCAGAGCGCCTACACGCTTCAGTACGTATAGAAAAATACTTGCTACCGTCGGGAAACCGAGTAAAGTTAAGACTTGTAAACAATCCATGTGCATGATATATCTCCTATTTCCATCCGACGACACGGGTAATGTATAATGGGATTGATGAACTTGATTTAACAACACTTCCATCTGATAATAGAACCCACATACCACCTCTGTCGGGAGTTATTGACGTTCCAGAAATTGCCCAAATAGAAGCTTTGATATAGAGATTTCCATTCGCTCCAAGCGCATCACCGGTTAGTGATACAGATTTTCCATTTGGCGAGTAAACATTTTCGGAATCATAGGCATCTGCCGTAACTCGGTAATATATTCTGATTTCTGTGAAATTCGCCGCCGTTTCCGAAAGCGTTATCGTTCCATCTGTTCCGGTCGTACCACCGTCGTATAGTATGGTAGTAGAACAAGAATCTAACATTTTGATAAATTCTCTCATTGTGTATGATTCAGCGTGGTTATGGGTCTGATCATAAAACATTATTTGATCTGCGCTGATCATAGCTTCGCTGAAATTTGCAGAAGGAGAAGTCGGAACGCCTGTGTATAAAATTCTGCTTGTAAAACTTACTACTTTGTCTCCTCCGCTTGCGACCAATGATGAACCAATCCAAGCAGTATCTTCACCGGCGCCAACATCAGCAGACATGTCAATCCCCACAGCGGAGCCTTCTGTGCTTCCACTTCCTGTCAGCTTGTACGAAGAAACGTTGACGGTATAAGATTGAGCAGGCGTAATTGATCCAGCCGTGATTGTTACAAGCTTTGTCCCGTTTGCCTTGTATATGTCAAAGCTATCACCGTCTATATTGCTTAAAACTGTTGTGCCATTTCGTACCTGAAACCCTGAAGATGACATCAGCACGTTCGGGCCAGTCGTCGCGTCTTCCTCGACCGTCGAAACGTGAGCACCATCTGTATCATGAAAGAAGTAATTTGATACAGCTGTTGCTTTATTATACGCAGTTTTTGCCGCCTCATATGATGACGATACTTGTACGTCACCCCAGTCAAATGACCCGTCTCCCCATAATGTGCGTACACATGTGTACAAAATATTTGTTGTCGTTGACGTAAACGCCGGCTCTGAAGTGCTCCAATTTGTAGGAGAAAGAACTGTAGGCTTAGATGGAGCAGATAGTGTTGATGCCTGCAGCAGGTAGTAGAGCGTGATAGCCTGTGCATCCGTCAGATCAACAACAGTAAGCTGATCTCTGGCTTTTACTGCCATACGTTATCCCTCCAATGTTGCTACATAATCTGCTTTATTTGTTACGTCACCTGAGCTGATGGTTAAGGTTGCTCCGGTCGTCGCAAGGGCTGTTGTCGATCCGTCTTTATACCACTTAATTGTTCCAATCGCTGCAATCTGAGTAGCTGTCAACTCGACGCCGCCCCGATATACATGGGCCGTCAATGTCGTAGAAATGTCAGTGTTCTTGAAGATAAGTCCGTTTGAGGATGTGATTGAAAGGACGATTGCATCAGCTCCCGCTTCACCGGTCGGGCCAGTCGCCCCCATCATACCGACGCTGTACGCCGTTGACGTCGTGCTGTCCGAATAGGTAATGATCGTCCTTGTCCAAAGATACTGGCTCGCTGATACGGATGGAATAGATGATGACCATGTACCGGTCGGAGCCGTCGTCCCGGAAGAGCTTGCCTGGTAGGTAACTGCTGTCGATGATATGCCTTTACCTGTAGCGCCGGTTCCTCCAGTCGCACCGGTCGGGCCAGTCGCCCCCATCATACCGACGGAATATGCCGTCGCTGTCGTGGAGTCAGAATATGTAAATACGGTCTTTGTCCAGAGATATTGCCCAGCCGCGACTGTTGGGATTGACGTGCTCCATGTTCCTGTCGGAATTGTAGTCCCGGAAGAACTCGCCTGATAAGTGATGGCTGTGGAAGTTATCCCCTTTCCTGTCGCACCCGTCGCACCGGTGTTTCCTGTGGCACCTGTAAAGGCGATTGAAATAGAGAATTTCTTGTTTATGACGATATCCGTCCCTGTGATAGAGACCGGTATGCTGATCTGTCCAGGAGTCGTGAATGACGTCGTTGCTGTGACTGTGATTGTCGGGCTTGTGGCATTTGAATCTTTCGATGCGCTGACTCCGGTCGGGCACGTCATCGCTCCGATCGAGCAAGCGACCTGTTCCTTTCCCCGATATGCTAATACCTGTGTAGTGCATGTTCCCGCTTTTGCTGCGGCTGTGGTTCCAGGGAATGTGTATGCCTCAGATGTAAGTATGACGGAATACGCGTCCGTCATATCTACGAGTGTCTGCTGTGCCTGAGCTTTAACTGCCATTTTTCTCCTCCTTAATTAATGAGCTGTACGTTAAAAACGCACTGTGTATCGATATCATCAGCTGTAACAGTATAAGTGAAACCATCATTTGAAAGATGAGAATCCGTTGATAGTATAGATGTAAAGTCACTGTCACCCTTCTTTTTAATTTGCCACTGTAGATATACATTAGCGCCAAAGTCTGCAGTAAGACCTGCTTTACTACGTATTACATTCGCGCCGTGATAAATTGTAACTGTTAGCTTTGTACTTATTTCATTGTTTTTAAACGCTGTTCCTTCGGAAGATTCAATATATATAAGGATTGCATCTTTTCCATTTTCCACTTTTTTCACTGCATAAGAAGACAACTCACTCTGCAGAGCCCGAAAATTGGAATATGTATTTGTGTTCTTACTCGGGTCCGTGAAAGAGATTTCCTGTTTTGAGACACGGGCCTCTAATAAAAGTGTAGGTGTAAATTTACTGTCATGGATTGTTACAGTATCGCCGATATCAAGTTCCTGGGCGCCCGTGATCTCATATTCGATTGACGGCACACAAATGGATTTAAGCTTTGCAAGTGCCTTGGAATACAGGGTGTTTACATCATCGGTATCATAGCTCCATCTATACAGAATCCATTTATCACCGCTGCTTGATATCTGCGCTGGATACTCGTCTGCAGACTGAGGCGCGTATATATGCGGGCTGCCGCTTGGAGTATAATACAGCGTATTTCCATCACTGTCTTTAATCGTCTCAGAAACCGATGAGATCGTGAGACCATCCGTTCCCGTCGGATATATGGCTGTGTATAACGCCGTCTTGTCGATCGTACGGCGCACGCTTTCGATTTCTTTTCCATAGTACAGAGTAACGTCGGTTCGCCGCGTACCTACGCCTTGATTTATTGCGTCATGTGCTTTATACACGTTCAGCACTATACGATTTAATGAGCCGTCGCGGTTAAGCTCTGTCACAAATTCCATTTCTGCATCAAACTGAGTTACAATCGACTGCAGACGCGCCAGCTTTGTATCTTCTGCGCCCGTCCATTCCAGTGTTCGCCGGTAATTTGATACTTCGTTAATGCCTATAACAAGATTCGTATTTGATGCACCGCCGACATTCCCCGCATCATTAAAATATTCTTCAAATGACATGGCCTGCGTCGCTTTAAATGCCTGCGCCGTTTCATTAAGCAATTCTAGATTCAGATTTTCTGTATATGCTGTTAACTGAGTCTCTGTTTCTTCTGTTTTCATAATGCCAAACAGGTAATCGCGCCCTTTGTATCGGAAAGAAACAAAATTCTTTTCATTCAGAAAATGAAGGGTAGTGCTGCCTGTCTTTGGTACGGAAAAATCAAATGTACTCGTTGCCTCTGTCAGATACCGTGTAAATGTATCGCCAAAAAAATGCAGCGCGTCCGGTTTTTCATTATCAAGGTAAGCAACACGTTTCAATGTTCTGTCATGTATGCTGATTAGCACTACAGCCACCTCTTTCTATACTCTACTGTGACCGTAGGAGCTGCAGTACACCAAGATGACGGATAGAACTCTACTGCCGTAGTCCCAACAGGGAGCGGTGCAAATTCACTGCCGGTCACAAGCTCGTCATTATGCGGAAGTCCATCAATCATGATGGAATCATCTGACGTATCGACTACAACTTCACTGCCTGCAGCGTATCGGTTCGGAATGTCTTTTTGCTGTTCTACCATATTTTTTGTTGCTGAAAACTTTCCGATCTGATTAACCGTTATATATTTCGATGAGGTACCGTACTGCCCTATTACAATGTAAATGTAAGTAACTTTTTTGTCTGCAATGGAAGGAACATCGATACTGTAATATTTTCCGCAGAAATAAAACCGTAGTTTGCTCCCCTCCTTCAGAATATCCTCAGCTCCATGATCATATCTGTATGGGTTTTCTTCGTAAACACTAGGTGTTATAGTAAAAGTTCGATATATCCCAGTCACAGGGACAAGAATATTCACGGATGCTGAATTTCCTGACATATCAGATTTATTGGTATTGAATGACGCTATGAATGCATCATTTTCATCAGTCAAGACAACTTGTGAAAATCCTGTCTGCCCAATCGCTCCAGTCATAAAGCGTGATTCCCACCAGCAATAGAAATTTTTTGCTCCAACCTCACCATTTGAATCTGCTGGGAGCGCTGCACGCATACATCCACCATGCCAGTATGACCCTGATCCAAGGCTGTCAGCTTGCAGCCAATCTCCGTTTAATTTTAAAGTTCCGTTCAAAGTGATCGCCGAATCCTGCTTATTTGTTCCTGTATAAGCCGTAAATGCAGAGAATCCAGATAACAATCGCTCAGACTTCGTATATGTTGTTGTGTCAGCCTCATCACGGTTACCCATTTCAAAGGCTCCGCCGGAGTGTACGATCCCGATATATCCATTTTCAGAATTATGAGTGATTTTATATGTCGGAAAGATTGGCGCGCTACCATAATTATCAATGGTGGCTGTCAGGATTCCGTTTACGGCAGAAGCCGTTACTGTCGTTACATCATCATCAACAAGATATGGATCCGCACAATACCATGTCATTTCAGAGACGACACGAAGCATTCCGCTATCTGGTGCATCTAAATTGATAAGTGTACCGTTATAGTGCGCCGACGGCTCGTCTGCAAATCGCAGCACTCGGTCTTTACCAGAGCAAAAACGCTTAAGAGCACGATAGTTTGCCATAAACATATCTGCAGATTCTGCTTCAAGCCTGAACGTAATCACTATCTTTCTCGCAGGAAGCCTTTTCCCGAAGTAATCTTGGCCGTCTACTCCAATAGGTCTGTCTGAGTCGGCAATGTCATAATTTAACGATTCTCTTCCGGATACAGATAAAGTGGTGTATCCCATAACATTATTTTCAATATAATCTCCGTCAATAGTAAGCGCCTCCGAGCATAAGGTACTTGATGACGCTGTAAGCGACGTCGGGTCCACAAAATTATACACCGGTCATACCTCCAATTCTGCTCTTTCGTTTGCTGTCAAATGTATTCTTTTCCGCTACGTATTTTGCGGAACCATGACCTACTTCACGACCGTCCATTACTGACGTGACATCTGCCTGGACATATACAGTCGGGCTATAATTATAATCGCTGCTTAATTCCTGATGACTGGAAATGCTCAATCCATTTTCCTGCATTGCAGCAAGATTCGGTATAGATACAAGCTGCTCCGCAGCATCCTGAGCATCGGACATCGTATCTTGTATACCAAGCACAAACCCCTGTCCAAAGAACGACCCATCTTTCCGCATAACTTTGGATGGGGATCCTATTTTTGATTTTGCTTCAATCGCAACCTGTGCTTCTGCTGCAAGCTGGGTTGCTACTGCATGAACCTGAGGAAGCGTGGATTCCATTCCATTTACCAGGCCAATACCGATATTATATCCGGCATTATAGGTACCTGCGGCACCCGCATTCATAGCAACAATACACATAGCTATTGTCATGCTGACTACCAAAGGTAATCGATTTATACCACTCTGTACGCCGTTTACTAAGTTATTAGCTGACTGTGTAGCATCGGCTTCTGCTCCTGAAAATGCACTGATCAGAGAATCCATTGCGGACTTGGCCATACCGCCTAAAGCATCGAGTCCACTCTGTACAACATCTACAGAAGACTCCATGCTGTTCAGTGACGTCTCCGCACTATTTGCGTCAGACGCAATCTGATCCATATTTGCGCATACAAGCAGCAATGCTGCTGCCATAAGGGCCATTCCTGCCGCGCTGGCTGTTATTGCGATAGCGAATGCCGCCATCCCTACCGCAGATATTGCAGCGGATGCTCCAACAGTCAGCATGGGAACCGTAAGGATCAATAAAGCCGCTGCAAGGGCAAGTGCTGACGCAAGCATTAGTGGCATAGACGCAGCTGCAAATGTAACCGAACTACCAAGCGAAAGCAATCCCGCACTAAGAAGCATAGTCGCGGCGCCCAACAACGACATTCCTGCTGCAGCCACGAGTGCTGCCACTCCAAACAACAATGCTCCGACAGCACCAACAATCAATCCAGCTCCCAGTATAAGCGCAGCTGCGCCAGCTGTCGCCGCAGCTCCTGCAAATACCATCATGCTTCCAGAAAGTTCTACAATTGCCACAGCCCCTGCTGCTCCATAAGTTATAATCATTGGCAGCACATTTGCAATCAATGTAAGTGCGAGAGCGGCAAGTAATGCTCCGACACCTACCAGCGCGATTGCTATACCGAAAGCAACAAACCCAACAGCCCCAAGCGTCAGCGACGTGCCAAGAGCTGCTGCTCCTACTGCAAGAAGTGCAATTGTACCGATTAATAGTATTAAAATAGCTACCGCTGTAGGTCCAGCTGCCGCTAATGATATAGCAGCATTCGAAAGCAACCAGAATCCGGCGGCAATCAGTGCTACTCCTGCACCCAGTGCAAGGAATGATACCGCTGCCTGGGATACCTGTCCAGCTGACGATGCGCTGGCCGCCCCAGTTGTAACTTCGGCACTTGCTACTCCCGCGAGCTTTCCTGCGATCGCTCCAATTCCTTTTCCTGCCAGCTTTACAATGCCTGATGCAAAGCCGCTGACAAACGGTGTTACAGCCTTAATTGCCTTAAATGCCATTACGGCCGCCAGTATTTTGGGAAGATTTGTGATAAGTGTAGCAACTGTTTCAGAATGTGCCTCGATAAAACCCGCCAGTCCCTGAAGAGCATTGGTAATAACAGTTACAACATCTTGAAAGCTTGATGCGCTTTGCGTGCTTCCAAGCTCACCGTTCATACCTGCAAGGCTTGTCTGTACCGCACTAAACGCGTCACTGAACGGACCTGCCAAGGTAGAAGCCGCATTTTTAAGCACATCCACAAATGGCTTCACAGCATTGATCACTACCGGGACCTTGTCTGCGATCCACGCGAATCCGTTTCCTATATTTGTATTCATTGTATTGATTGCGTCAACGACTCCCGCCTTTGTAAAACTGTCCCATAACGTCTGCAGCCCACTTGATACCGTAGCCTGCAGATTTCCCATAGCGCCTTCAAAGGTATTGCACGACGTAGCAGCATCTTTTGCCATATCAGTCATACCGATATTATTCATAGCCTGTGCAAGGTCATCTGCAGATATCTGCCCCTGCTCCATCGCATCTTTAAAATCACCATCTGCAACACCTGTGATTTTAAGCAGTTCTTTTCGTAATCCACCAGCAAGCTGTGGCGATGCTGATATGATCTGATTCCAGTCCTGAGCGTGTAACGCTCCAGACGCCATAGCCTGAGAAAATGCGAGCGCAACACCGGAGTATTCTGACGCACCCCCACCGAAAACGGCCACTGCATTACCAACAGACTCTGTCAGCTGATCGGCATTTTCAACTCCATTCGCTGACAAGGATCCAAAAGTACTCATCACATCCTGCAGTGAAAACACCGTTTTATCCGCATATGTTTTAAGCGTACCTGTCGAACCGGCAATTCGTTGGATCTCCTCTTCACTGGATCCAGAAAAGCGCATAGCCTGCTGCAGTTTCTGCATACTGTCTGATGTTTCAACTGCTCCTCCTACCAGACTGGACAGGCCAGATTTAATTGTAGAGAATGCCTGCTGGCCGATTCCACTTAAAATTCCGAATCCAAGACCGCTTTTTACGACGGAACCTAGCCCCTGCGCTGCACCCAAAGCGCTTTTCATTGTTGACGTAAATCCATTATCAAAAGCCTGCAGCTTTGCGGATACAGAATAATCTGACATTATTTTTCCTCCTGTTTCTTCAGCAGATTTCCAATTCCGCTGAATTTCTGCGGCTCTGTGTCCTGCTTTTTCTGCACACGCTTTAGTTCTGCTTCGTAATCGAAGAATTTTTTAAATGTAGTATATACTGGACGTGTGTGCTTTCCGGAAGTCGTTGTTGCCTGCGCACGATAATTTTCAAATGCCTGCAGATGTATCCAGAACTCCTGGTCAACCTGCCTGAGATTGAAAGCCTCCATCATGATCTCGTATTCGTTCAGATTGAGTTGATCCACCTGTTCGAATGATGAAAATCCTAAATACCGAAAGCAGTTTATCGCCACGTCATGATAAAGATCCTCAACTGTTAACTTGTCTGCTCTCTCCGTTTCTCTATTTCCTTGAGAACATCCAGGACAGTCGTCTTTGTTGCGTTGGCCTCCGATAAAAAATCCGTCACCGTTTTGAACAAAGTATCAATGTCTGTAGAAGGATCGTCAATATATGAATCAAGTGCCATTGTAGTAAGTCGTGGATTCTGGCCCTTGTTCGCAGTCATTAACACGGAGGCAAGCGCCTCAGTATCCCCAATAGCCAGACGAGACACTACAAACCTTAAACCTACATTCTGTAAGACGCCCTCTATTTTTGTGGTGACAGTCTTATTTATATCTCTCAGAAAGCCCATGCCAAAATTGAATTGATACATTTTTCCACTAATTTCGAGTTCAAACATATTATCCTCCTTAAAAAAGCAGGGAGCGGATCTTCCGCTCCCTCTCATTTACTATGCTGATATAGCTGTGTCCTTAAATACCAGGTCAGCAACTGCCTGCTGTGTATCTGTTACCGTAGCATAGCCATCTACACCCTCACCATCCACATCAAACTCGATGGATGCTTCCGCATGATCTTCAGAGTTGGATGTAAGCTCAAAGCTGGATACATATGCATGATAGTACGTAGCTTCGTACTTACCTACATTTGTATCTGTTCCAGGTGCATCGAGATTCACTTCCCAGACTTCCATCAGCGCTGCGTCTGAGATCGCCTGCTTGATCTTTTTAGTCATGACCGCACCCTCAGTACTGAAAATTGCGGTTGCCTTGATCGACGTTTCACTATCTTTCGGTACTCTGATTGTACCGTCCTTCGTTGAAACAGAATCGCTGTCCCTGCTGATCGATGTGCTGTTCTCTGTTGTAAAAGCGAGAGCTGTAGCGGCATTCTTCGACGCGTCGGAGAGCAGCCTGTAAAGATAAATAATTCGTTTTCCTTTTATTACCGACATTTCTATACCTCCCTAAATGTCAAATACAATGGTTACTATTCCACGCCATACCGGGGGCGTGACTGTATTGTCCTGTGTGATCTGTACTGTGGAGCCATTCATATGGACTGAAACCGAATAGTCATACATGGACCGCACATCTTTAACTGCCTGAATCAAACCGTAACTTTTTTCTGACACATTCTTTCGGTTGTTCTCGCTATCCCAGATATTTACCATTGCGGTAACCTGCCCTAACGCGCCGGTTTTCGTGTCGTTGAAACGTGATTCAAAGTTATCAAAATCTGCAAACGGATATGATACCTCTTTCATCGGCCGGCTTTCATACACATCCATTGAAGAGGACAGATGCTTCCATAAGTAATCATGTATTGCCTGCTCTAATGTCTTCATGTCTGCCTCCTATTTAACCAGCTTCTGCATATCTGCGATGAATTTAGGCTCAACACCATCAAGCGACGGCTTTAAGAATTGCTCTTTAGACATAAATCGCGTCCCGTACTCCAAATACGGACCGTATTCCACTGTCGTTCCAACAGTGGCTGTCATTCCTCCGTCTTCAATTTTCAGTCCCTGCGCTGATACATCACGTTTCAGATTTCCTGTAAAATATCCTTTATGAAACGTTCCTTCGCCTGAGTTTCGTACCGTCTGTGCCTGAAGTCTGGCTCCGTTTGTCTTAACAACTCTTTTCACGTCTTCCATCTTCACATTGGTCTTCAATGCATTTTTAAGCTCTTCGAGTCCTTCAAATTTAATGTCAGACATCCCGCATCACCACCAAACTGTGCTTATCGTCCGGAAGATGTTCTGTATCGGTGTAATATGATTCCGTACCGATCCGGACGTGATCATAGGCAGCCGTATAAGAATGAAGGAGCCGCACGACAAGACGAGATGATTTTACATCTCCAAATACTTCCTGCTGCCGTGCTGCTCCCATATCCGTTACATTCGCCCAGCGTTTTACCTCCGCGGACCCGCTTGTATTCCATTCGCCCGTGTCCGGATCATAAACTTTGCTTCCTTCGTTCACAAAAAAGACGGGAGTGTCATACCTCATATAAACCGCACCACCCCTCGTGTAGCATCCGATACTGTCTTCAGATAAGCCTCGATCGATGGAAGATACGGTCCAATATCATTACTGCCAAATGAAATACTTTCACCTTCCTGTGAATAGCTGCTCATGCCTTCATTTCCGATCCGGTTGAACCGGGTGACCGCCAGCTCTGTAACGATGTAGCTTAATACGTCAGGAACCTCCGTAACAGAAGCAGGCATATATGACAATACCTGCTTTTCACAATGACGAATGATCAGATTCAATTTCTCATCAAGATCCGTGTCGGATATTCCGAGCAATATTTTTACATCGTCTAAAACTGCCATGCGATCACCCCTTTCTGCTTCGTTTCGATGCCTCTTTCACTTCTTCGATCAGCGGCGTTCTCTGCAGATTGTCGGATCCGGACAGTTCTGCAAATCGTTTATCCGTCACGGCCATCCCTTCACGTGGAAATGTATCTCCCACGTTGTAGGGATGTTCCGCGTCCTGCAAATCTGTAAAATACCGGATTACCTTATACATAGGATTACCTCCTATCAAGCGCCGGTACTGATCGTTCCCTTGAATACACCATCTGCAAATTCAGTGTAGAACAGCACACCTGCAAGAATCAGCGTTTCTAAGGTTGCATTATCCGTCTTTGCCTGATGCGTCATGCCTACCATGCCGGTTGCATCGGAAGTAAGCCCGAACGACTGGCCTACATCGCCGGACATCGGAACATATACGCCGTTAATATTTTCCGAAGCCGTAGCAAGCGGATTCTTTGCAGTGATTTCCGGCGATACAATAGCTGTACCTAATCCGATGAAATTCTGAATATAGGTAAATCCGAATGCTGTCTGCATCGTAATTGACGCGGCTCCAAGATAATCAGCAACATCCTGAGGATTTACAAAGTAGATCGGTGTAAAATCCTTATCGACATAATAAACCTGCAACTTTGCCCATAAGTTTGCTAAAGCAGACTGCAGATTTGTTCCTGTTGCTGTTCCGGTTCCTGTTGCAAGTGCAGAATAAAAGTCTTTCTTGATAGACTTCTGTACCTCGCTTATAAGTTTCTCATCGGTCTTGTTAATCGCGATATCACGGCCGATCTTCTGGATTGCCTCGGCTGTAGTGTTTTTCCTGTACTTCTGCAGTGTAAGATGCTTTGTGTCTACAAGAGTTCGCTTAATTTCTGTAAGCGGAATCGTTTCACCCTCTGCCACCTGTGCCGGAGTGTTTGTCTTGTCGATCTTGTAAATCTTTACGTCCGTACCTGCTGCCATCGGAACCATTTCGCCTACACCGAGTACATTCTGCAGTTCTACAATGTTTTCTGCAATTCGGCTGGTAAAGTCTATTGATTTTGCAGGCTCCATATCTGTAGTAATGATTGTGTTTGTTTCTACTGCCATTGTTATGACCTCCTATTTTTATGATTTAAATAAATCCATGTGCTCATTAATGAGCTTCTGTCTTTCTATGCGGTTCTTCACCGCTAAAATTTCCTGTTTCGTGATGTTTCCTGAAGTATTGCCCGTCTTTGGGCCATTCCCCTTCAGCGCATCCGTTACTGCCTTTTTAACTTCTTCTTTAAACCGCTTAGCAAAAGAGTCAATTGATGCTTTTGTGCTTTCTGCATCTTTTCCAATCATCATTGTTACAAGATCGTCTGATACATTGATCCCCTGATCCTCTAACATCTTTCGCGCTTGTTTTGTAAGCGCCGACTTCGTCTGCTCTCCCTTCAGCACGTCCAACTGCTTCTGTAGTTCATCACGTTCATGTTCGGCTTTCTGCTGGGCGCTCATCTCTGCCAGCTTTTTTGCTTCATCCAGTTCCGCATCTTTTTTCTTCTGCCACTCTGCAAATTTCTGATTGATAAGTTTATTTACATCATCATCCGTATACTTTGCAGTTGGTTCTTTTGGCTCAGTCTGTAGTGCCGCTTTCGGTTCTGTAGATGTCGCTGCTGCCGTTGCCGTTGACGTTGTTATAGATTCTGCCGTTGTTGAATTTGTTCCGTCTGCCATTATTATTTACCTCCGTATTTTGATTCTACGCATCGAATACCGTTGCTTTTATAGTCATCCACGCCTGGACTATTCACCGGAAGGATTATCGTCATTCCCGCCTGGACGCATGAAAAAGGCACCCACTTCTGGATGCCTGAATCAACTTACTATTTAATTACATAAAAATACCACCGGCCGGTTGACAGGTGGTATTAATAATATTATTTGTGACTTATTGAATTCCGAGAACTTTAAGGGCTTCCGTTTCAGTTATTTCCTCATAGCAATCAAATTCGGGAGCGTCTGGATCAAAATAACCTATTGAGATACCGCAACGCACCCATTTGCTACCATCATAATCATAAAACTTTCTCCCTTCTTGGCGAATAATATCTCCTGAATTATCTTTATCGGTTAGCCGAATAAATCTTGTATTATTTTCCAATGTTTATCGCCCCTTTCGGAACATTTACTTTATCCTCTATTGAAAACATTTCGTCATTAAGCTTCATGTATTCAGGGTCATGCCTATCAGAAAGTATTCTTTGTTTCTCATATATTTGATGAATTTTATCTTTTGCTTTCAAGGATTGTGCCGTATGAAATTGTAACTCGAACTCATAACCATCTTCTAACCGAAGATTAATATTAATGCCATTATAAGGATTTTGTGGATCACCCCAATAGTTCCTTACCGCACTTATATTATACCCTTTTTCCTTCAATTTTGATAGTATTTCTTCAATACCCGACGCATAATTATCATCCTCCAATTGATACGTGTATCGAAGCGCATCCCGTATCTTTCTATCTGGATTCTTTTGTAACTTTTCTATGATTCGTTTTCTGCCTTTAAATCTATGTTCAAGTCCTTGTAATATGCTTCCTTCAGTTCCTTCAATTTCTTTCAAGTCTTTTGTAATATTTGGTTCATGCTTTTTTGCTTCCCATTCTGCAGTTGTTCCACCTTTGTCAAGAAAATTTAGCCATCCTGTATAATCCTCTTCATCGACCACCGGAGCAGCTGAGCACCTGCACATCGGATGCATCGGAAACATGTTCACGCCGATCTTGGCGTCTGACCATTTGAATTTTTTTCCATCCAGGGCGGCGCATACCTCGCAGGCTGTCGGTTCAGCTATGAACTCGTATGAATCAAAACCATTCTCAATCTGGTTCTGCTTGGCCACTTCCGCCTGTACTCTGGCGGACTCGGTGCGCATAAGGCGTTCAGCCTCAAACTGTGACGCGCCGAACTGCTTGCGCAGATCAGCTGCCAGAGCGTTCGGATGCTTTCCATTGATCAGCGCCCTGGTAAGCAGCGTGTCGAGGTTGTGCTTTAGGCTCTCATTGTTGCCCCAGATCCGTTCTGAGAATGTAGACCGTCCGAATGCACTCTTGCTCATATCTGAATGATAGGATCCATCGACTACGGCTTTTATATCGCCCGTATTCACTGTGTCGAGTGTATTACCGAGAATTCCTGCCTGACGTCTTGCTTCTGCCTCTGCTTCACCTGTAAGCGTGTCACCGATGTATTTCTGTGTTTCGTCTCCCATACCTGCAAGATGCAATGCTATCTGTGATTTCAGCAGCTCCAATCGGTTGATCTTCATCGTGGCATTATACAGCTTCAACGCTTCGTTCGCTTCTTTGGAAAAATCACGGTACTTGACATACTTCGCTGCCTGATCAGAAAACGCCTGCACATCCATTTTACTGACAGCCTTCTTTGCCTCTGCCAGTGTCATGTCATTATCCTGCGCATACTTAACGTAAAAAGAATCGATCTCCTTCTGGATTTCCCGCAGCGTCTGTTCATAGATTCGCTTGATATCCTCACTGTACTTCGATTCTTTGCCTTTCATTTCTGCAATATGCTGCTGCTCTCGCTGTCTCCAGTAATCACGACTCGCTGTTGCCATTTACACCACTCCCGAAGCTGCCTGTCATCGGCACCTGTGACGTTGTGTTGTTCAGATCCTCTGCCTCCTGCTGTGGATTATCCACGATTGACAGAACAGACAGCTGCGTTTCCTTCGTGACGATACCTTCCAGATTCTTCGCGATCTCTGCCTCTTCCACAAGATTCGCCGGGAAGTTCGGAGTGAAATGATACTTCACTGTCACCCAGTCATCCGCTTTCATTCCTGAGACGGGATTCGAGAAGATAAGCTTATAGCGCCGGTTCATCCCGGACGTAAACTTCCGCTCCTTTGTCTTAGCAAGATTCGACATCGACTGCAGCTTATATTTCAGCGCAATTCCTGAACTCTGTCCGAAGTTTTCATCACTGATATTCGCCACCATACTGATCTGGAATATCAGCTTCTCCAGACGGTTGATCAGATTCTCCTGTGTTGCGTCGGCATCCGGCTTCTGCAGGAACTCCACGACCAAACCAGTATTAACATCACCTTCCAGATTGATGATCCGGTTACGCCGGAGCTCCTGCAGGTCATCCTGATTTAGTGTTGCGCCTAAAACCTTCAGGTAAGCATCAGCGAAATAATCAACATCATTGGCCTTCTCACTGATGGCCTTGTTGTATGCATTGATTACGGGAAGAACACTCTCAAAAATCCCGATCCGCTCTTCGTTCTCAACATATTCGACAGCCGGAACGCCATCGAAGCCGTGAATCGTCGGATCATCTTCCCATTTGTAAGATCCTCTGTTTATAAAATGCTGTACACATCTGCTATCTGACCAGCTGCCGTGCTCTACGTTGTCAGCATCTATATAATGCCGAACGAAAAAGAGCGGCCGCTCCAGGATCGAATTGTCATAGATCATAAAAGAGTCCATTGGAGACAGATACGTGATCGCAATCTTTCCCGCGTCATCCACGTAATACATTTCATATCCGCTGCCATAGATGCTGCAGATCTTCGAAAGCTCCGCATTGTTGTCATCCTGATCGTTATACTGATCGAGCAATTCGAGATAATCGGACACCGCCGGCACATCGCTCTGAATTTTAATCGGAATACCGATGAAAAAGCCATTCATGGTATCCACGATGTACTTAGCAAAGTTCACCGGAATTCGATTGTCTGGCTTCCAGTCCGGTTTTTTCTCTGCGCTCAAGATCTCATAGCGATTTTCGTATGAATCGTGTAATTTCGCATATTTGCTGGCCACCTGAGCTTTATGCTTTCCCATATATTTTGCCAGGAACTCAGGCGTCATCACTGTATCTCGTGGTACTCGAAACATCTATATACCTCCTGTTATATCGCGATTAAGAGAAGCCACGCGAGGCTTGCGCCAGCCCTCCACGCCATAGCGGAGAGATGCCATTGCATCATCAAAAAATGGAACTGGTTCATCGAGATAAGTATTTGTCTTATCATCGTGCTTCCACTTCCATTGTTCGATTTCTTTTATAAAATTTACATTTTTCGGATGAACAAAGATCCGGCGTTGCATCGGTCTTCCGTCAATTCCATCTGGATTTCCTTTCAACCAGTCGATCTGTGCTTTTACTGAACCGCTTTCCTTGCTTACAGGACGCGCTCTGTATCCGGCATCACGCCATGTCTTGATTCTGTCAGGCTCTGCTGAATCGCACCACATTGTTACATTCTTCGGTATCTCTGCTTTATCTGCTTCTGTGATCCATTGTGCAGTGTCTTTTTCAAATCCATACAGCCCAGGAAGAACATATATGTTCCCATCTTTCCATCCATACGGATAGATTGCATTTGCATGATTAAATCCAAAGTCCTGTCCAATTGCAACATCATCATAAAATTCTAGGTCTGTCGGCACCGCCATGACTTCCCAATTATGTAGAATCAGTCCGGATGTTTCTCCCCATTCTCCGAGGCCGTACACCTTATATCCTTCCGGATCGATCTGTTTCCGTCGATCCATGCGCTTGTAATAGGCCGCATCAATAAACCGGTTATCCAGATATGTGCTTTTGTTTGTGAGCACATCAGGATCCTCCGTATCAAAAAATACCGCCTTAATCCAGTGTGTTGCAGAAACAGGATTAAAGGTAAGCCGTATCTGATAGAATTGTCCGGCCGGCAGCTCACCACGAAGACGATCGTCGATCGTATCAAAGTCAGACTGCGTGATCTCAGTTGCCTCTTCGATCCATACGTCAGTGAGTTTCCCTCGCTTAAATGTAATGGACTTTAGTTTTTCACGCTGTTTATCGTCGTTAACTCCGCGAAAGATGATCTGGTTATGGTTTGATTTACACTCTAGGATCATATTGCTGCTGTTGATGTACCAGTAATTTCCGTAATGGTCTCCGAACATCCGGAAGATTGCTCCCTGCAGCTCTGCGAATGTGCTGTCTCGATTTGTAACGTCAGCTTTCCGGACGCACATGAGATTTCGTCCTGAGTCGTGCATTAGTCGCAGAATATACTGCTGTGCTGTATCAACAGATTTTCCGGATCCGGCAGATCCGCGCATAACAATGTAACGCGCCTTGCTTCGATCAACTTCTTCGAATACTTTATTTGCCTGAAGTCTTAGATCCATTTCCATCACCGTAATCTATGGTTATGTTCAGATTCATATCCGTATCAACATCCACCTTATCAGTAAAGAGTGCATATCGCTTTCCGAGCAATTCTGCCGCTTTCAACCGGTCTTTCGCAGATACTTCTATTTTCTCAACTTCTTGCGTACCTTCTCCAGCCAGACAGAGCGTTTCTTCGGTATACTCTCCACGCATGACAGCTGTGAGATACTGCAATATCTCATCCTGCTTAGCTATCAGCGCTTCTTCTTTTTTCTTCAGTCGCGCTTCAATATACTTTTTTAAAGTAGTATTTTGTAGTAATTTAGTCGCATTCGTATGCGCATATTTTTCTGAATATCCGGCTCTTATGGCAGCCTGCGTGGCATTCAAATCAATCAGGTATTCATCACAAAACCGTTTCTGTTTTTCAGTCACTCAGGCTCACCTTCTTTCTGTGCACGAAGAAACCCCGGCAGCCAAGTCGGGGTCTTTCTAAGGGTATGATATGTGAGTTGTTTTACACTCTCTTCAGCTTAATGATAACATTTACCGAGTAGGACATCAATCATATACAATAGGACATTATTGGACATCTTTTTACAATTTAAAATGTAACAGCGCATTCCCATGTATTCTAGTGGTCTGCCTGATACTATAATGCATTTTGTGTGCGATTTCGTTCCAACACATTATATCAAGATATCTCATTCGTAATATTTCTCGTTCATTGCCATTAGAAACACAATTAATTTTATTACTGATCTCAGTATAGAGATTAATTGCATTTAATCTACTACGCTGTAATTTACCAATTTCAGTATCAATTTTTGCTGCATATCCAGATAAATCAGTAATATTATGACTGTGAGGCATATCATTTAACAGTAATGATGGAAACATTTTAGCATCTCGCAATTGTTCAATCTCATCTCTAATATGAATACATTTGATTTTTGCAAGGCGATATTGTTGCAAGTATGCCTTCTTCAATTCATTCTGCTTACGTATTTCATCGTCCACTGGATCACTCCTTTGCCTTGTAATGTGTACATGTTCCTGCCGCATCGCCTCGCGTATGACCTGTCTTACTCATGAAATCGCAGCACAGGTCTTTGCTACCAACCTTTCCGCGATACTGGCATGACTGGCAATCCTTGCGCGCCTTGTAGTCAATCTCATGTTTCTGACAGAAGTTCCGGACCGTCTGATCTGATACATTGTAATGTTTCGCGATAATCGGAACATTGTTTCCATCACAAAGCATCTTTCTGATCTCCGGCTCCATCTCAGGTTTCATCTTCGGCTCAGGAGCAAATGGCTTGAAATTCTTCAATACTGGATCTGGATCAATTGATTGTTCTGCTTGATCAATTGATTGTTCTCCGGTGTTATAATTCTCTGGTTCCTTCATGGCCATGATGAACGCCAAATTGCAAGCTATATGCCAGATATGCGGCATACCGCTCTCCGGATCCACCGCATTGTAATCGTCCCAGGCTGCCAGCGTGTGCCGCAATAATGCGTCCCAGTATCGCTGCGGATCCACCTGCCTCCAGTTCTCTGGATCGTGATATTTTTCAGTTCCATACCTCCGGATCTCTGCAATCGCTGTGATGATCTCCGGAGGTACAAGAGACAACTGCAGTTTTCCGGAATCATTCTTTGCTTCGCTCATGCTCTTCCTCGCTTTCATCCATAACTGCGCCACAGTTCGGACAGTATTTGCTACCGGCGAAAAGCAGCGGATTCAATTTTTCATCTCCACCAATATTGTTATTTCTGCATCCACAAGCACTACATTTCCACGCGCCCAAATTCCAATCCATTCCGTTTGGATCATATTTCCAGTGTGCGTGCGCCACCGCATCGATTCCAGGCTGCTGTGGAATCTCTTCTGTTGGCAACTGATCAATATATTCCATTAAGGATTCAATGCCGAGAACGAAATCAAAATTTCCATGTTCATGATCATAATGACTTAAGCGTATCGGATATTTTTTTATATCATCCAGCTTTATGTATTTGCTCATTATGTTTTCTCCAATCTTCATAGCACTTCTCGCATCCTACCTGCTCCAACAGGCAGCAATCCATATATCCGTCTTGATATTTTTCTACCAGGGCGCCAAAGCAATGCTCTACGCGACTACCGGTATACTTGACATAGTGATCGCACATCAGCGCATGATATAGGATCCCTCCGCGGCACCAGTATGCCTGTTGCGTCTTCCAATCACTCCATGAGTCGCGTATCTTTCCGGGATGCATCACGTCGTACGGAAATAACTTCGCACGTCTGTCATCGTAGCATCCTCCATACGGACATCTGCCTGACCACCAATACAGACAACTTCTGCAAATGCAGCCTTTGCACATCATCTCGTATTCTTTGCAGTTCATCCACTGCTCGATCGTAATCTGTTTCATGGCACAAACTCATATATCTCTGGAAAAAATATTTCATCAACAAGACATGGATTACCTCGTTTTCCGTCATCGCAAACAACACGGTTTCCGTCATCTGTCCGGCAGAGATTTATTATTTTTACTACTCGAAACCATTGGTGACTTTCTGTTGAACTATCCAGTAATACGATTGTTCCGATGTTATTTTTGCAATCATCAATGGTAAATGCTCTGCCAACATGATTCATATCATCGATAAATGTACCAAGTTTTAATTCAGTTTTTATTTGTTCTGGCTGCCAATCGAATAGTGTAAGCTGCGTGTATGCATTCATAATTTCATCTCCACTTCGGATATTGCATTCATCCTTCAGAACCTGTTCAAAATCGCTCACGCTCTCGATGTATCCGTCATTAAACGCAATCAGCTGTTTTTCATACTCTTCCAGAAATCGATTTAACCGTTGCTCACCGAATCCAAATTTGTCATGCAGTACCATGAGTGATATCAGCATGTTTGCTTTGCTGGCTGCAGCCGTGTTGATCCGATCACGCTCTGCAGCTGACAATAAAGATGATTTTCTATACATCGGCTTACTTCGTCCCACATTCTTCATCTCCTTTGATAAGTAGCACCATATCTGATAGATCAAGCATAATGCTGCGCATGTATCTATTGATGCGCTCATCATCACCACCAAAGTTATTATTGATCTGTTGTTGTATCGTATATAGATTTTCGGCATTCTCGTCCGTTGTAATTCCATTCAGGTATATATGCTTGGACATCAACAAAAGAGCATTCAGAAAATTATATATATCCCGTTCTGTTTTCATCTCATCCTCCGAGTAACAAAAGTAACAGTTATTATTTACTGGTAACATTTTTTTGTTACCGTTAAAAGCATTGTGGTTGACACGTTTTATTGCAGTTTAACCGTGCGGTAACAAAGTAACATTCGTTTTTCCCATGCGAGGGAAGTTTTGTAGATTTTCAATATTTTTTTATTCTATAAAACACGGTTTTCTGTTGTTACCTTTGTTACTTTGTTACCTTTTATCTGACTGATTCCTTTTTATTATGTGACTAATCAAACGGCAAAACCTCCTGATCATCAACATTAATGAAGCCATCATCGTTAGGATCAAGCTTTAAGAAAACATACCTTCCGTTTGTACCATTTACCTTCTTCTGTTTGGTTTGATTGTTACCATCTGTGAGGAGCAAGTTGTTTTTATCTGCCCAGTTCAAAAACGCTTTTTTGGAAAAGCCTCCTCTTTCGCACATCTCTGTAAGAATGTTCGTCTGAATCACCGCATATCCATCTTCGATAATTCCCCAGATCTCGGTACGCGAATCAGAAGAAAACTTATTCGAATTAATCGATACTTCACCCAGTACATATTGATAACATCTTTCATTGTCGGAAAGTTCATTTCGATCTATCAACGTCTTCTTTGCATTCTCCAGATCGATATAGGCACCGTCCTGAAACAAATACTCTGTTGCGATCCGGTCCGCCGTAAGTACAACAGATAGCGCCATACTCTGCTTAGCCATCTTGTCATCGCTGCTGATCGTTTTGTATATCTCCTGCTGCATACTCTTGATTTTGTCAGATCCCAGCTTTTTTAATATCTGAATAAATTCTTTCCCGGCAAACCCATAATTGTGCTTTAAGATTTCTGCAGTCTCATGTGGATCTGAATATAAATTGTCACCACAAGTGATTTCCAGAATTCTGTTGATTGCTCCGCCCTGATTAACATAAGAGTTCAATGGACGCTCACCGTTTGTAAGAAAAATATTCCTCCAATGGTTCTCACGGTTCATACCAAGTTCCTTGTTTGAACGGCTCTTTCCTTTTCCAGAACATAAATCGTATACAACGCCTTCAAAGTTGTCACGGATCCTGGCTGACGTTTTGCTCGTATCATCCAGAATTACCGGAAGATGATTCAGCAGATCTGCTCTTGCCTCCAACGCGACATCCGTAGTCTTGAAGTCTCCAATATACTGAGAATCATCAGGATTCGCCCAGATCGATGCAGCAAGCATTAATGTGATGGTTTTACCGCCTTCTGTTTCTCCCCACAGATCTGTGAAGAATGGAAGGGCTCCAACGATGCTAAGGATCACACTGGCAAAGGATGCTGCCAGTAAAAACTTAATTTCAATCTTCCCAGTAGCACGAAGTTTCTTCACATGTTTCATCCAATCAGCATATGAGCCACGCTCACTGATCGCAGAAAATACCTGTCTGAATCGGCTGTCACCATCAAAGATGATGTCTGTATCATATGGTATGAATCCACCTTTAAGCCATCCAAGCTTTGACGTTGAATATTGTACGGATATATCATTATCATTTAGGTTTTCTACATCTGAAAGGTACATCACGAGCAACCTGGCATTTTCTGAAGTAACTGAAATACCCAGTTTGCTCAGAGCTGTTATCTTGCTTGCAGTTGATACAATATCTTTTGGAACAATGATCTCATTCCAGATACTGTTGCGCTTGTATGCCAGCTTGATCTGTTCCTCTCCGGTTTCAAGATTTTTCAATCGTTCAAGTGGAAGTATTGGATGATAACACGCCAGGAGTTCACACTGATCATTGGTTTGTTTTATGATCCCTTTATCTCCAGCGATCCATGCTCCGCATTCCATATTGTCATAAGGGCCTGTGAAATTCGTCCAGTTATCAAGCATTGAAACGGTATTATTACGGTTCATTTCACGGTCTACCCGTTTGTATGCCCGTACCATCGTTTGAAATTTCGTCTTTACACCAAGTTCTGTTGCTCGATCTTCCAATTGGATGAGCAGCCGCGCTTTTTTTATTGCATCTTCTTGCTCAAACACTTCTGTCAACGTTTCATCTGACAGGATGCTGTTCTTGTCCATTTCGGCCATTGGCCTCATGTCCCCACCTCACTTCCTGCAGATACAGCTGATAGAAAAGTGCATTGTAACAGTCTGTCCATTCCTGACTGAGCGGAGGAAGCTTATCAACCCACTTCTGATAAATATATATGAGATCCATGTTGAATCGCTTCGCTTCTTCATCCTTTTTTTTCATCTTATTACGATACGCTCTGTCTTTATTCAGTCGATATAAACGAAGTTTTCGATCAAACTGGTCCTCCTCCTTCGGATATGTTCCACCGAGCCTGATAAACGCATCATGAAATGAGCACTGATCCATTTTTCTTACAAAGTCCACGACATCACCGGATTCTCCACATGCGAAACACTTAAATCCATCCGGATATATCTTCATACTTGGATGACGATCTGCACCATGAAATGGACATGATATCATACTGGACCGGTCAGCATGTATGTTATACATGGATAGCACATCGAACATCGATACATGCTCTTTTATCTCTTCCAATGTCATGCTGCACCTCCCAGAATTTCGATAATCTTTTGCCCGGTTTCCTTCTTATCGCAGAACACGAATTCGCATCCATATTTGCGTTCGATCGTTTTTAGCTTCTTGTACAGCACTTCTCCGCGTGTTGCACGCGGAGAAACTCTTAGCCTTGGATTATCCCACCAGATAACATCCTCCAGTGAATGGATTCCTTTACCATGTTCTACTAATATTACGATGTGAATTTCAGCCTTCTGGGCTCGGATCAGCTCTGCTCGAAAGCGTTCATGATCCTGACAGACGTTCTGACATACCTCTGTAAGATTCTGTTTCCTGTCAACAATCAGTCGCGGGTTGTCATACGACATATAATCGCCCACGTACAGTTTGCTGACAGGATGTTGTATATCATGCTTATCAAATTCCTGAATAATCTGCTTTATGGCTCGCTCTTTTTCTCGGCTATCTATCTGTATCACCATAAAGAGCCCTCCTATTGAAACGGAACCTCATCGTCAATTCCATCTGGTACATTCATAAAGCCATCTTCGTCAACATTTGGGTTCTGATCTGATGATGCAGCCTTTGATTCAACGAATTCACAAGTTTCAACAACGATATCTGTTGTGTATACTGTGGCTCCATCATTGTTTTCATACTTTCCGGTTTGGATCCGGCCTTGTATTCCGATCCGCTGACCCTTATGAAAGTACTTCTCAATAAATTCAGCTGTTTTGCCAAATGCTACACACGTAGGGAAGTCTGCCTGCTGCCCTCCATCTTTCTTAAAACGGCGATCTACTGCAAGGGAAAAACGAGCGATTGAAATACCTCCATCTGTATATCGTATTTCAGGGTCACGCGTAAACCGACCTACTATTTGAACGCTATTCATTTTTCGTTTCCTCCTCAGGTGTTTCTTTTATTGGTGCATCCTGCGTCACTTTAAATTTCCTCATTACCTTTAAGAACTGATCAACGGTCATTGTATCAATAGATTTTGCATGAACAGATTTTAAAACTACGCTGATGTCGATTCCTGTCCTCTTTATTTCAGAATTTATTGTATTAATCTTAGCCTGATCAATCACACTGGATGCTACTTCATCTGGATCGGGAAGCGTATCTGGCGTTGTGCTCTGCATCGACTTGTTTTGCATTGGTTTCTCCTGCTTTGTTTTTTCAGGAGATTTCTTTTCTGAAATGATTTCCGGAGATTCTTCATCCGGATCCTTCATTTCCTCTGTAGGAATACAAAATACCTGGAAGCAGGCATATTTAAATGCTATTGCCATAGCCTTGTTTGTTGCCTTATCACCGCTGTCCATACCTTCGCCAATCGTTACTGCCTCAATAAATGATCCATCCTCAGCGTAGAACGTATACTTGATTTTACATATTGAGTAGATCATATGAGCTCCACCCTTGGTTACTCTTTCCTCGCGTGTCTGATCGAGGATCTCCGGAACGATAAATACATGATTTTTTACAAGAGCCGGCTGCAATGCATTCATAACAGCATCAATTCCTCTGAATTTAAAGCCCTGCTGTTTGTTCACACTGTCTTTTCCTACAGCGCCAATATCCTCCATTACCTTCTGTATGCTCTCATATATGTCTTTCTTTTCATGAGTTGCTGACATTATGCATCCCTCCTATCAAATACAATCCCGATACTATTCATATATGTTTCCAATTGATCCAGCTCGTCATCGGATGCAACAATCGTATAAATGACACGCTTAGTCGATGCCGTAACGAAAGGAAGTTCATCATCAATCGATGGGTCCTCATTCTCCAAAACAACTGTATTCTCCGTCTCTTCATTCTGAGCTTTCATTGCTTCATTCGTAGTACGAATGACTTCTGCCATTGAAAAACCAGCCTTATATGAAGCGATAGCGAGTATATATAAGTCTTTTGAATATCCCAATGACTTTAGTGTCTCGATATCAACATTTACATTGAATATCTTCTGTTTGATATCCTCTCTAATAGCTTTCTCACTGCTGGAAACATTCTCCCACTTCGGATCATATGCAGAGTTCAGCGAAATGAATTCTCCCATATTACCGATCTCTTCGTTCCAGATACGTTTAATCAGTTCACGCTTTTCTATGCGCTTTTGCTCTTCAAATTCTTTCACTTGAGAATCAAGCAACTGAATGGGCTTATCCACCAGAGCCATCAGTTCTTTTGCCTTCTCTTCCAGTTCTGCATATGGCTGCATATAGATCTTTTTTACTTCGATTTTGCGATCGTTAATAGCCTTACTTAATTTTCGAAGACTTGCTACTTCCTTCTTTGCGATATCTTTTGTATCCTCCGTGACCACAGCCCCTTCATACTGCTGCATTTTGTCACTGAGAGACTGTTTCAGTTCGTCGAAATTCTCAAATTTGATAAGTCCAGGATTATTGCTGACCTTCACTTCAAAATCCATTATTTCACCTCCACTTTATCCAGGCATTCCATTGCATTAGCATAAGCATGTAACCATGCATATTCTTCGTCGAAGTTTAATTCAAATTGGTATGTCGGATCCATTCCTGATCTCCATCCGTCACAATACACACGAATGTCTATCTTATTGACATGTCCATAAAAATCAAAAAACACTGTATGTTCTGTCGTTCTGTTGATTTCCATACAGCGTTCAATTAACTTTAATATAAATTCATTCATATCTTCTCCAATCTGTGGTATAATAACCACGATAAATGATTTGCATTGCCCGTCATAGCGTCCTACCGCTTGGCGGGCTTTTAAGTTCCTCCAGATCTGGATCCATGTCTGCTGGTCGCCACCTCCGGCTGTGATACTCGCGGTCGGATTCCAACTCCATGTAGTCCGCACTGATCCATGCTGCTATCATGCTGACAGCAATCCCGATCACTCCAGGGATCCACCCAATCGTACCAGCCTCCAGTCCTCCGGTGATACCGAGCAGAGCCGTGATTGATATTCCGCAGGCCAATGCAGCTATGCGATCTCGCATTTCTTCTGCGCCTCCTCCCACTCCTTAAATTTACGCATGTTCTCCGGATCCTCGTAATATGCCCGGATTGCCCGCAGTGCCGATCGCGCCAACGATGCTATCTGTTCCGGCGGGATTTGTTCAAACTCGAGTTTCGTATCTGTCATATGCTTACCTCCTGAGTTGGTTATTTTTTTCCGCTTCTTCTAAAATATTTTCAAATAGTTTGTTGCGATATTGTTTAGCATGCTAAACTTTTACTCTAAAAAAATATCTTTCACCTTGCAATCAAGCGCATTTGCAATTTTAAGAAGCGTTGTTATCTTAGTGACCTCCGTTGTTCCGCTCTCTAATCCAGATATAATAGTCCTTGATACACCTGACTTCTTAGCCAATTCTTCCTGCGTCATTTTCAATGTTTCTCTACGCTCTCTTATCCCGTATGACACTTTATCACCTCCATTCTTTTGTTTAGCCTGCTAAACTATTATAATAATATCACTGCTCTTCTATGATGTCAAGCACGTTAAACATTCGATTGACATTATTTTTAAAGCATTGTACAATGTACTAAACAGCTTGAAAGAGGTGAGAGCATGACACTTGGCCAAGTAATAAAAAAATATCGTGATGATAATAAAATCAGTATGGATACACTAGCTGAACGATCAGGTGTAAGTAAGGGATATATTTCGATGCTAGAAAATGAAAAAAATCCAAACAGTAACAAGCCGATTGCTCCCAAACTGGCTACTATTATTAAGCTAGCAGATGGAATGGGAATCGATTTAGAAAAACTAATTCCTATGCTTGATGAAAACCAAGAAGTACGAATAGTCGGAAATAAAAAGCACATTGATGATGAACTATCACAGTCGGATATACATTTACTGGAAATTACTCATACGATTAATGAAATTGGGAAGCAGAAAGTAATTGACTATGCCGAGGACCTTTCACACAATCCAGCTTACATGAATGAAAATCTGCATCTTGCGAAAGCTGCACAAAAGCGTGATCCGAATGAACCGAGCTATGAAGAGGATTAAGTGAGGTGATTCATAGTGACAAAATACGATGAATTGCTGCAGGAAGCATACGATCGCGGCTTATATGTGAGAGAAACTGCACAGGAAGAAAACGGAACCATAGACGGTGCTCTTGTTACTATCAGAAAAGATATGTCATCACGTCTGAAGGCAGCTGCACTGGCTGAAGAAATCGAGCATGATAAGCTGACTGTCGGTGACATCATGGATGTATCTGAAGAATCTAATGCACGGCAAGAGCATAAAGCTAAGGCATCCACATACAACCGTTTAATTGGATTAGATGGAATCGTAAAGGCCTATGAACATGGATGCATGAGCTTACACGACGCGGCTGATTTTCTCGATGTCTCAGAGCGCATTTTGCGTGAGGCAGTAATCTATTATGGCCATAAATACGGACAGTACGTGAAGCACAATGGATGTATTATTATGTTTATTCCTTATCTTGCAGTAATGAAACGATATTAATCCATAAGGATTGATATAGAAAAGAGGGGATTTTATGGGCTTATTCAATTCAGGTAAAATCAAAAAGGAAAATGAACGTCTTTCTGAAGAAAATCAACGAATGCAATCTATGATGACACCTGAAATGCAGTCAGCAGCTGCTATACAGGAATATATTGCAAATCTTACAAAGCAGAAAGACAATCTTGAACTGGATATAACAAGTAAGAATCTAATATTACAGCAAATCAATGCTGAGATAGAAGAAAAGAAGAAGTATGTTATTGAATTGGACGATAATATTCTCCTTCAGGATTTCGGGCTTTATACTCCAATTTATAATCTTATGAATTCGCAGGCTTATAAAGATAAACTTCTTCTTGTAAGGGAACGAGAAAAAGCACTTATTAAAAATAACATGGCCTGCAGATTTCCTACAAACTTTACACTTAATGGAAGTGCATCGCAGGGTAAAAAAATGATCAGTGATAATGTGAAGCAGATCATCAGGTCCTTCAACGACGAATGTGATTCAATAATTGATAAGGTGAAGTTCAATAATGTTGAAGCATTCCGGAAACGAATTGAAAAATCTTTCAATGACCTAAATAAGATGAATGTAAAATTAAACATCTCTCTTGTGCCCGAATTTTTAGATTTAAAATTGCAGGAATTAAACCTGTGTTACGAATACGAAATTAAAAAGCAGGAAGAGAAGGAAGAACAAAAGCAAATCCGCGAACAACTACGTGAAGAAGCAAAATTGCAAAAAGAGATCGAAGAAGAGCGTAAAAAAGTTGAAAAAGAACAGTCTCACTATCAGAATGCATTGACTCAGATCGAAGAGCAACTTGCTGCATCTCCAGGCAACGCTGATCTACTTGAAAAGAAGGCTGAGCTCGAGAAAACGCTTGGTGGAATAGATAAGTCTCTTAAAGACATGGATTATCGAGAAGCAAATAAACGCGCTGGATACGTATATATTATCTCAAATATTGGTTCATTTGGTGATAATGTCTATAAAATCGGAATGACACGACGTCTCGAACCAACAGAACGCATTGATGAACTCGGAGATGCATCAGTACCTTTTGATTTCGATATTCATGCCATGATCTTCTCTGACGATGCACCAGGCCTTGAAGCTGAACTACATAAGGCATTTGAAAATAGAAAACTCAATATGGTGAATCAGCGCAGAGAATTTTTTAATGTTTCGCTTGATGAAATCGAAGAAGTCGTTAGAAAGAACTATGATAAAACTGTTGATTTTATTAGAATCGCACCTGCTGAGCAATATCGAGAAAGCCTTGCGATGAAAAAAGAATCATAATTAAAACCGCCCCAGTGCAGCCACACCGGAGCGGAAACAGCATTCACCACGAGGGATCCTGCCCAAATACAAAAATATTATATCACGGATCCCTCTATTTCGCTATAGGAGGGATTATTTTTATGAATGGAGTCATCTATGCCAGGTATAGTGCCGGCCCCGGCCAGACGGATCAGTCGATCGACGGGCAGCTGCGTGACTGCAAAAAATATGCGAAAGACAACGACATCACGATCATCGACACTTACATCGATCGGCACATCAGCGGGACGGATTTCGAGAACCGGACCGAGTTTAACCGGCTGCTAAAAGACGCCGTGAAACACCAGTTCAGTGTCGTTATCGTCTGGAAAATCGACCGCTTCGGCCGGAATCGTCAGGAGCTCGCAATCAGCAAGGTAAAGCTAAAAAAGATGGGCGTCAAATTGATGTACGCCAAAGAGCACATTCCGGAAGGACCGGAAGGGATCATCATGGAGTCCCTGCTGGAGGGCATGGCCGAATACTATTCTGCTGAACTGTCTCAGAAGGTGCACCGTGGACTGCGGGAGTCTGTCCTTAAAGGTCATATTCTCGGAGCCAATGCCTGCCTTGGCTATAAACTCGTTGATAAGAAGTATGTCCTGGATCCGGCGACAGCTCCGCAAGTAAGGGAAATGTTTGAGCGTTACGCTGCCGGTGATACCGCTCAGGAGATCTGTGATGACTGGAGCCGTCGCGGCCTGCGCGGCAGAGGAGGAGCAAGATACTCGCACAATACGATTTATTATATGCTGCGGAACAAAAAGTATATCGGAATCTATCAATACGGAGACATCATCCAGGAAAATGTGATCCCACGGATCATCGATCAGGAGCTGTGGGACCGCGTACAGAAGATCCTGGCTGCAAACTGCCGGAACCGATCTCTTCACAAGGCCACCGCGCCTGAGGAGTTTCTCCTCACCGGAAAATTACTTTGCGGATATTGCGGCCGCGGCATAGCTGGAGATTCCGGTACCGGTCAGCACGGAGAGACGCATCACTACTATAAATGCAGCAGCCGAAAAAAGAAAACTCAGCCATGTGAACTGCGCACGTACAGGAAAGAAGAGCTGGAAAGCCTTGTAATCGACTCTACACGGCAGGATGTACTAACTGACGATGTAATTGACTATCTCGTAGGAAAGCTGCTGGAAATCCAAAAAGAGGACGCTGTGAGCACGGAGCTGCAGCGCTTATATAAGTGTAAGAAAGAAGTACAGAAAAGCATAGATAATATGGTCCGGGCAATCGAGCAAGGAATCATTACAGACTCAACTAAGGGTCGGCTGGTGGAGCTGGAGCAGCAGCGCACGGACCTGGATACTGAGATTGCCCGCGAGGAAATCCAAAAGCCGGAGCTCACTGATAGGCAGATCCGCTACTGGCTGCTGTCGTTTCGCCAGGGAAACGAAGATGATCCGGAGTTCCGGACGAAGCTGATCAATACTTTCGTTAATTCGATCTATCTTTATAATGACTATATGATAATTGTGTACAATTTTACGGTGAATGCAGATGCGCAGAAACACGCCATTTCACAAGATGAGCTTAAAAAGATAGCAAAAGACCGGTACCATTGTCTGATAAGTTCGGATGGTACCGGTCGAGTGCCGGCGACCGGGGTCGAACCGGTACGAGATTTAAGTCCCACGGGATTTTAAGTCCCGCGCGTCTGCCAATTCCGCCACGCCGGCGATTATGCCTTTTATCTCGGCACATGCTGCATTATAGCACATTCTCAAACCGTTGTAAATACAAGGTTTATACAGTGTTTTGATATTATATAATACATGCTGAATTCTGTAAAATAAAAAAGCGACATCTTCCACATACGCGAAATATACCGCTTTCTCAATTAATGCCGCTTACCCTGATTAAATCGAATGGATGGAGAAGGATTCGAACCTTCGTAGACGTCCGTCAACAGATTTACAGTCTGCCCCCTTTAGCCACTCGGGAATCCATCCGCGTACAAAGCTGGAATGATATCCTGCACCACTTATTTATATCACAAAAATCTGCGATGCGCAAGCGCTGCAGCTAATCACGTCACCTTAAGGTGCCGTTCGCTTTTTTCGCTTTCCTGTTTCTTTCATCGATAAGGTCGCCGCCGCCGCAATGACCGCAAATAAACTGTTGATGATAAAAGCCGTCCGCAGGCCGAAATGATCTCCGATCCAGCCTCCGGCCAGCGCGGACAGGAATCCTGCGATATAGCCGATGCCAAACACGAAGGAAAAGATCGCGCCGGCCTTTTCTGCGTCGATACCGTCGAATTCCATCGGCATCGTATACAATGCCGGCGCCCACGCAGCATTGCCGAAACCTGCCAGAGCGATTCCGAGAATTCTAAGCGGTCCGCTGCTTAGTACCGTGATGAGTGTGCCAGCGAATATCATCAGGTGCATCGGCCAGGTAAATGGCTTTCGTAAGCCGACACGGATCATCAGGACTCCGCCGGCTATACAGCCGACGACGCCCATGATGGGAAAAACGGATGTTGCGGTTGATGCCTGCGTCATTGTCATGCCTGCCTCTTCCCGCAGGAATGTCGGCAGAAAACTGCTGAGAAACGTATACCCCCACATGTCACATGAGTCGGCGAGGAGCAGCAGCCGAACCTCCCGCATGTGCGAAACCTCTGCCAGCATTCCTCTTTTCCGCTCACCGTCGCTTTTTTTCGCAGAATTCATGCTGCGCAGAAACCGCAGGAATAACATTGCTGTGAGACTTACCGGCAGGCCGAGCAAGCTTAATGCTTTGCGCCAGGAGCCGTCTGACAGCTGATAAGCGAAGACGATTGAATACACGGAAATAAACATCGCCGCGTACGGGAGTCCCGCGTACAGTGTGTTGATCAGCGGACGCTTGCTCTCCGGGATATTGTCCATGACGAGGATCGCATAGACCGGCGCCAGAATACCCATCCCGATTCCGGTCATCGCCCTGAATATCAGTACTTCCGTCAGGCCGGATGCGAACACGAACAGCAGCTGGCCGGCAGACAGAAACACGAGTCCCGCGAAGAAGAGATACTTTGCCGGTATCCGCCGCTCAAGCAGCGCGGTGCCGAATGTCGCCGCGGAATAGATCAGCATGATGACCGACATGATCATGCCGCCCATCGCCAGGCTCAGCGACAGATCCGACATGATTTCACCAAGGATCGGTGACGGCGCGCTCCAAAGCACATCCGCGCAAAAAACTCCGGCTAAAAGAAGGATCCCGGCAAGAATCCAGGATCCCTTTTCATCTGTTTTTTTCATAAGTGTCAGTCCGATACTTTCGCCATCAGTGTGCGCTCATAGCCGATAATGACCCGCATATAGCCTTTGAGATATTCATTGATCTCTTCGTCGCCTGTATCGACATACAGTGGTTTTCCAAACAGGGAAAGCATTTTATTCTGTGAGGCCGCCACGATGATATTCTCCTTGCCGACCGCCTTGATGACCGCCGCACTGATCTGCTGGTTGCCGCGGCCGAAAATATAGCCCTGGCCGCCGATTACCGTAACGATTATTTTTACCTTCTGATACTTTTGAATCGTATCCAGAATGATTTTTTCCGTGCAGTCGGAGGCAATCACCTCATGACCGTATACAAGGTCGACACCGAGAAGCGTATTCGGCAGATTCAGCTTTTTCATGATTGCCGCGGTCGTCGAGCCGGTGCCTACGACGTACAGTGTGTCGTCCTCCCATGTGTCGGCAATATAATTGGACAGCAGTTCAATTGAAGCGTTTTCGCTGAAACCGCGGCCGCTTTTCAAATTCTGGACCATCTTCGTTTCATTGGGGATCTGGAGATAGCCGTACAGCTTCGCCTGAACGACCCCCTTGCGGAAGAGGTCTTCATCGATATCCATAACCTCCGCTTCTTTTGTTTCGCGGACTTTGCCCTGTGCGAACTGTCCCATCAGCATTCCTGCTGTTTTTGGATTCACCGCGTAAACCCCGGAATGAATCTTGCAGCCGGTCGGGATACCGAGAACCGGAATCGACGTGCCGACCGCATCCATAATATTTCTTGCCGTTCCGTCACCGCCAGCGAAAAGGATCAGATCAAGCTTCTGATCACGGAGCATGCGTGCCGCCCGAATCGTGTCCTCCGGTGTCGTGCTGCCAGAATTGATTTCTCCGATTACTGTATAGTTAAGACCTGCCGCTTTGCAGATATCTTCTCCCATTTCCCGCGGATACGTGTAGATATCAAACTCGCCGGCTACCTCGGCCAATGCTTTCATCGTAACAAGTGCTTTCTTCCCGCTTTCCGGCACGGCGCCAAGTTCCATTGCTTTTTTCAGCGTTTCTGTGCCGTCAGATCCCTTAAGGCCGACCTTTCCTCCAATCCCGGCCACAGGGTTAACAATAAAGCCTAATTTTTTCATAGCGTTTTCTCCAGTCTTTGTCTTTTCGAAGCACGCCGGTATTTCTTATAACAGGGAGACACAGCTGTTAAGGCCGCATCTCCCTGTCCACCCGCTGTTATTTACAGGTCCAGCCGCCGTCAATCGTCAATTCCGCGCCTGTTACGAATTTCGATTCGTCTGAAGCCAGGTACAGATCCGCATACGCGATATCCATGGGATCACCGATATAGCCGATCGGATGCTGTGCTCCCACCTTCGCGAAATATTCCTCCGGTGTCAGTCCGGAATCCGCAGCTTCTTTCTCCGTCAGATCCGTATGAACATAACCGGGATGCACGGAATTGATCCGAATCGTGTATTTCCGTTCTCCACAGGCCAGCGCGGCTGATTTTGTCAGCAGGGTCACCGCACCTTTTGACGCGCAGTATGCGCACAGGCCGGCTTCCCCTACTTGTCCGTCAATGGAGGAGCGGTTTATGATCGATGACGGCTCCCCATTGTCCTTCATGTATTCAATCGCATATTTTGTACCGAGAAAAATTCCTGTCGCGTTAATGTTCATGAGCCAGTTCCATTCCGCAAGAGTCGTATCACAGATATCCTTGCCAAGAGATACACCGGCGTTATTGACACAAACATTAATTTTACCGTATTTGCGGATGATCGCCTCGAAAACCTGTTTCCAGTTATCTTCCTTTGTAATATCGAGCTTCTGAAACATTGCTTCAAAGCCCTCTTTTCGGATACGCTCTGCCAATGCCTCTCCTGCCGTTTCGTTTATATCGCCGATTACGACAGATGCACCTTCGCGTGCAAATAAGAGACTGTCGGCACCGCCGATGCCGAGGGCACCTCCTGCGATCAGCGCAATTTTACCGTTTAATCGTCCCATAAAAAGCCCCTCCTTTCCTGAAGGCTCAAAATACTATTAAAATTCTTTTTCTCCGTCCGGAGTAATCCACTTAACCTTCTGTGTTCTCCACTTTGCAAGCATGGTAAGCCAAAGGATGGCGCCGATGCCCATATAAACCGCAAAGGAAATCCAGCTTCCGGGGCCTTGGCCGATACATGTGCCGACACAGATCGCACAAGCGATAACGAGCGCAAGAACTCTGGTGAACTGACCGCCCGGCATCTTGTATGCACTCTTCCAGTGCGGGTATTTCTTGCGGATCCGCATTGCGGAGATCGTTGTCAGTGCATACGCAATTCCGCATCCGAAGGACATCAGATTGAAAAAGTCCTTCATAAATGTTGTTCCGTTCTGCAGCGCAAGGAACACGATGCTGATTACAAGCAGGAAGACGTTCGGAAGAATCGGCTGCTGATGCTTGTTCACGATCGAGAAGGATTTCGGCAGATATCCGGAGCGGCCCATTGCGTATATCAGGCGTACGCACGATACCCAGAAGCCGAGCAGGCATGTACCGATCGCGCAGATGATTTCGCAGAAGCCAAAGAAATATGCCAGCGGATACCATCCAAGCGTATTCTCTAAAGCTGTAATTGTCAGGAAGCTTACTTCCCCGTTTGCCTCGCTGCCGCCAATATAAAGCAGGTTCTGATATGTATCGAGACCGCCGAGCGCGAAGAACAGAATTGAATAAATAACGCCGCACGTTACAACGGAGCCCCAGATTGCTTTTGTTGCTTTTTCGATCGGGAAAGCACTTTCTTCGATCATCTGCGGCACCGTTTCAAAGCCGAAGAAAGGTGTTATGATCAGCGCCAGTCCAATCACCCAGCCGCCGAATTTATGATCACCCAGCGAGGACTGGAAGAACGGATGATAATTGGCAAGGCTCCAGTGACCCGAGACCAGGATTGCCACCGTTGCGGTCAGGCAGCCGATGATTGCGAATACAAGCATGAAAAGCTGTACCTTGCCGGCAATTTCAATGCTCATCAGGCTGAAGCAGAAATACAGGAACAGAACAATAATACCGATAATCGTAATTCTTGTAACACTGACGTCGATACGAAAGATCTTTGTGGTAAACCACTGAATAATAGCCATTACCGCTGCCGGCGGTACTGCGATCCAGGCCATCATGATAGCCCATGATGAGAAAAAGCCGACGCTCTTATTGAAACCGACTGTGTTATAACATAGCTCCGCGCCTGCCTGTGGGAACATCGGCGACAGCTCGCAGTAGATAAACGCAATCGGAAGCACGGCAAGCATCATGACCAGAAAAGCCAGACCGGTTGCCGGGCCGCAGTATGAAACGAATACGGTGTCCCAGTATCCTACGAATGTGAAGATCGCACCAGTCGCTATTGCATAAACATAGATAAACTTTAGTCCTTTGTTTAAGCCTTGCTTGTTTTCTTCCATATTTCTCCCTCCATATTTTGCTGACATTGCCGGGCTGTATGCCTGGGTCAGTCAATATTGTGTTTTCTCTTATACGCTCTCCAGGTAATTGCCCACTTCGAAGGATCATCCAGTTCTTCTTCGTTGATCCTGCGGTGCATTGCCGTGTTGTACGGAGCATGCTTCAGAAGCTCGGGATTCTCAGCCGCTTCCTGTGCAACCTTTGCCACGACCTCGCAGTATTCGTCAATATCTTCCTTCGTATAAGATTCGCACGGTTCAATCGTCATTGGCTCAGGAATAACCCAAGGATGATGGCTTGACCAGAACCAGGGAATTCCGTAGTCGCCCATACGGCAGTTCATGTCATCAGAACCGATATCGTATTTCTCCTTCAGGCCTTCAAAGCTGTAACGGATCTGCTCCTGACGTACAATGCCGTTGCCCTGGAACGCATGTGTAACACCAGGGATTTTTTCCATTTTATTTACCATGTAGTTGTTATTCATGACAGAAACCTCAGCACACTCCTTGAGTCCGTCAGCACCCATCATGCAGCTCCACGCATAAGCCTTCAGAACAACCGCGGACTGGCCGATATATTCACGGACCTTGCCAATGCTCTCCGGCTTGTCATAATCCAGGTAATACTTGCTGCCGTCGAATTCTACTGTCGGAACCGGAAGGAATTTGGCAAGATATTCGCGAACACCTAATGCTCCGCATGCCGGACCTTCGCCGCCGTGAGGCGTGCCGAACGTCTTGTGGACATTGAAGTGACACATATCAAAGCCTGCTTCCTTTGCACGAGCGATACCGAGAAATGCGTTCGCGTTGGCCTGATCATAGAAGCAAAGACCGCCGACTGCGTGGATCGCTTCCACGATCTTATCCGCATGAATATTGTAAATACCGATATCCTCCGGATTTGTCATGAAAATTGCTGCTGTATGCTCATTCGCTGCTGCTTTGATTGCTTCGTAATCCGGCATACCGTGCTCATCCGGATAGATGGTGATGACCTTGAAGCCGGCTGTTGCCGGGCAAGCCGCGTCGCAGGGGTGTGAGAAGATCGTCGTGATAATTTCATTTCTCTGTGCCAGCTCTCCGCGTGCCTCATGGTATGCGCGTACGACCGATGCTGCCGTATATACCGCATGATTTCCGCCGCCCGGCTGCAGGGAGAATTTGTCGAGACCGGAAACTTCCTTTACGACCTTTTCGAACTCATAGTAAACCTGAAGCATACCTTGTACGGTATCCGGATCCTGATCCGGATGAATGTCCGCAAAGCCCGGGTTTGCGACGAGATCCTCGCAAAGTCTCGGATTGTACTTCATCGTGCAGGTGCCTTCTGACATATCATTTGTCAGGTTTGCCCCTGATGTTTCCTGTGAAAGATGCAGATAATGGGCAAGGACTTGTTTCTGCGCTACTTCCGGAAGGTCAAGGGAGCTTTTTCTCTTCAAAGAATCCGGCAGCTCTGCGGCAGTATCGCCGACCGCTTTCTCAATTTTGTCTTCCACGAGCGGCGGAATGATTCCGCGAAGTCCTGGCGTTGAAAGTTCATAAATCATCGGCTCATTCCATTTAGCCTGATGGTAATCTTTTTTAAAATTAACTTTTGCCATATGTATTACCTCCATTTTATTGATTCATTTCCAGCGACTGTTCCGATCCATTAGCCAATGATTTTTTTCAATGCGTCAAACAAAGCCTGCAGATCCTCTTCCGAATGAACTTCCGTGACGCTGTACAGCGCACACTGGCCATACTCGGGGAATTCTCCGCTGATATCCTTGCCGCCCAGAATCTTATATCCGGCAAGGGCTTTGTTGATCTCTTTGACTGTCTTGCCCGTATCATTAAAGTCAACCAGAAAATCGCAATAGCTGCAGCCGGACGACGGGATTTTCACGCCGGGGATCTTCGCCAGTTCAGCCTTTGTATATGCCACTCTCTGCAGGATTCCTTCGCCCATTTCTTTAAAGCCCTGCGGTCCCATAAGTGCCATATAAACAGCCGCCGCCATACCATACAGTGCCGTTGTCGTTCCGATAAAGTCTTTTCCTTTTTCACGGCTTGCGTATGAGGTTCTTTCATAGAATACTTCGCCGAAGCCGTATTCGCCTTCTTTTTCTGTCTTGCAAAGGCCGTACAGAAGAGACGGGAACTCGCCGAGGAATTCCTTTTCATCTTTCGTCGCGATAAATCCGCCGATGCCGCCGCCATAGCTCATATGGAGACCGAGCGGCTGCAGATCACCTACCGCGTAATCAGCACCGTACGCACCCGGTGCCTCCAGCACGCCAAGGCTGCTGGGATCAACGCCGACCATGACAGTCGCGCCGGCATCATGCGCGATCTTAACGATCTCATAAACGTTTGCTTCCAGACCGCCAAGATAAATCGGATTCTCAAAATATACAGATGCTGTCTTATCACTGATTTTTGCCTTAAGATCCTCAAGATCCATTGCACCGGTGTTTTTGTCAAATCCGATTTTCGTAACGGTCATTTCCGGCTTACAGTAATTTCTGACGACAAGAAGACGGTCAGGAGCCATGTTCCCGGCTACAAGAATTTCGTCTCTTCCTGTCGTACGCTGTGCCATCCTGCAAGCAATCGCGATCGCGTTTGCCCAGTCATATGTGGGGGTGCAGCATGCTTCAAAGCCTGTCAGGTCGCCGATCATAGAACTGCTTTCAAACAGTGTCTGGAATTTGCCGTGGTCGGTGTAAGCGTCGCCGACATAACAAGTCAGGAACTCATCTCTTTCCATAATCGTTGAAACTACAGAAGGAACGTAATGATTCCATGTTCCGCCGCCAAGGAAACAGATATTGTCTCTTGCGTTCATGTTCTTTGCCAGTATTTTTTCTACATGGCGCTGCAGGGTGCATTCGGAAATGATCGGTTCCGGAAGTTCCATTTTTCCCTTGAAACGAAGGTGATCAGGGATTCCCTGATATATTTCATCGACACTCTTCATCCCAATCGCATCGAACATCTCCTTTTTCACATTCGGTTCCATATTTGGAATATACGGATGCACAAACTGTTTTTTACCCATAAACCTTACCTCCTGTAATAAAAAAGTTATTAAGTTGCAGAATTACTTTCCTCATCGGCGATCAGACACCCATATTTGACTCACGGATCGTTGCGGCGCCATCTATAACAACTTGTGAGCCACTTAAATAACTGGATTCATCACTGCCCAGAAAAGCAAATAATTCTCCCACCTCAATCGGGGAAGCGAGCCTGCGAAGCGGTATTCCTTTGGCCATTTCGCCAAGCGCTCCTTCCATATCATCCGGACTTGACTGTCTGGCGATGCTTTCCGCCATTGGTGTCCGTGCATATCCGAGCTGTGTGCAGTTTACCCGGATATTCTGCTGCGCGAATTCAATCGCCAGCGCTTTCGTCAGGCCCACAAGCGCTGCCTTTGACAGCGCATACGCCGCTTCGCCGGGGTCCGCTACAATGTCTCCGGTAACGGAGGATGCAATCACAATATTTCCGCCTCCGCCTGCCAGCATATACGGGATCACTGCCTGACACGAATTCCATACACCCTTGATATTTACATCTATGTGAAAATCACGGTCTGCCTCGCTCGTTTCCAGGAAAGAACCAAGCCTGCATACACCCGCGTTGCAGCAAAGAACATCGATCCTTCCGAATACCTCTGCTGTTTTCGCCGCCGCTGCCTTCAGTTCTTCCGGTTTTGTTACGTTTGCAGCTGCCGTGATGATCTCCGCGCCATATTTCTCGCGCAGACGCCTGGCGGTTTCTTCCACCTGGACCGACATATCAAGCATGCAAAGCTTTGCGCCGTACTTTGCATACGCTTCGGCAATGCCTTCGCCCAGACCGACCGCGGCTCCGGTAATAATCGCTGTTTTTCCTTCTAACTTTCTCATTTCCGTATTCCTCCGTTCCTAATGTATGTTTTATGCTGTCTGCCTATTTGGATTTGAATTTTTCACTGCCGGTTTTATACTTTTCACCGCTTCCCTGCACGGTAACGGTGAGCTCCTTGGAAACCGTTCCGACCGTCTGCAGTTTTTTCACCGTACCGTCCTTTATTGCGTAAAAGGTGTAGTTCATAAGCGCTGTATAGCTGCCCGGCTCAAATACCGCTCCCAGTTCCGCCTGTCCGATCCCTTTTCCGGGCTCCAATATGCCGGTCTCAAATACCTGCTGATCGGAAATGGTCATACGCACCTTCATATACATCGAATTCTTCGCGGAATTGCCTACATTGAGCGTTTGCTCCGTTTCCTCCGAGTTAAAAACCATTTCCGTCAGGTCCGGAATCCAGACGTTGGCGCCTGTTTCGGTCAGTGCCGCTGTCGTCGCTGCACCATTCCATTCTGCCGCGCTCTTAAAAATCGTGCTGCCGTCATCCGCTGTTTCCCCCGTATACTTGCCGATGAAATTCGTCACCTTGCCAAACATAAGGATGCATACAACGATGACAACAATGATAAGAATATTCAGTATCTTTGGAATCCTGACCGTCTTTCCGCCGCTTTTTGCTTTTTCCATCCGCGCCTCCTATTGTTAATATATAGACAAAAAAGAAGCCTGAATCACATCTTTCAACGTATTCAGACTTCAGCATCTTCTAAGACCAGTGCTTCATCGCACCGGAATAAGTCTTATTGAGTTTTCTGTATTACAGCGGGAAGCCAAAACGTACGATCGTTCCTGCTTCCCCCGTCTCGATTGTTAATGTCCCGCGCAGCTTGCTTTTGACGAGCATTTGTATAATACTGCTGCCAAGGTGCAGCTTGTTGTGCTTACCATATCCCTTCCCGTTGTCCGCTACTGCTATCTGACAGTAGGATACGCCTTCTCGTTCAATACTGATCCTGATTTCTCCGCCGGTCATTCCTTTGAACGCATGCTCCATAGAATTCATAATCAATTCATTCACAATCAGAGCAACCGTCGTTGCCATATCGGAATCGGCCTCAAAATCATCCCCTGTAACATAAAGGCTGACCTTATAATACGGACTGCCGATCCGCATGACGTTTCCCGCGATACTGCTGATTACCTTCTTGAGAGACGTCTTGTCAACGGCATCGCTTTGCTCCAGCATCTGATGCGTCAGCACAATCGTCCGGATGCGGCTGCTGATTTCCTGCAGGGCTGCCTTCGTTTCACTGCTCTCCGACCGGCGGATCTGCAGGCTGATCAGCGAAACGATCATCTGCAGGCTGTTCTTAATCCGATGGTGCATCTCCTTAACCGCAATCGATTTAAGAATCAGCTCCCGTTCCTGGTTCTTGCTCTCGGTTATATCCGTGAGAAAAACCATAAACGCAATATCTTCTTTCTGTATCTCGATCAGTCTCTCACGCAGGAAATAATTTCCCGCTTCGAATTCGACCTCGTAATCACTGTCAAAAAGATCTGTTTTCTGAAGGCGTACATTCCGGTAATCCTGCCCCAGAATATCGCAGATATAGCCCATTTTTATGAAAAGTTCTTTCGCCGCATTGTTGCGAAAAACAATAAATCCGTTTCTGTCTACAAGTATAATTGCTTCCCCGCTGATTCCTTCGAGAAGCCATGTCCATTCCTTTAATTTTCCCTTTGTATCCTTAAAAGCAGAAAACTCCTTGCCGACCTTTTCTTCGGCCTGAAATCTCTTGCCCGCTTCCTGCTCCAGTGACTGCCGCTCATATGTCAGTACACCGATCGTCTTGTCCTTATAATTGATTGGCTGGCATACCTGAATAACCCGTGCCCCTTCCTGATTATAGGCCATAACTCTGTTCGTCGGCACTCCCAGCCGGGCTGTCCGGGCAACGGCCGGCTCATTCGCGGGCCGTGAAAACATGCCTACCACGCAGCTCTTGTAAACCGAATCCACAATGTCCGGCTTTGCCTGTGCGACGATGATCGTATCACCGCGCACGCAGGGACAATTAATAAAAACATCCGCGTTCTCTGTATCCGCGAGAAATTTAAGCGCGCCGGCAACCTGCTCGATATATGCGATTTCTTCCTTTCTGAGGTTCGTATATTTCTGACACAGATTCTCTATACTTTCCTGCAAGGGACTACCTCTTCATAAGAATGATCTCTGCCACGCGGCCCATGGAAATATTCTTCGCCTTGCTTACATTTCGTATATAATCAAAGGCCTGCTGCTCCGAAAAATTGCTCTTCTCCATAAGATGACTCTTGGCGCGTTCGATGATTTTCCTCTTCTCAAGCTTCTCTTCCGCCGCCTGAATTTCCACCTTAAGACGCTTCGCTTCCTGTCCTCTTGTAACAGCAAGCTCAATATTCGGAACAAGTGTGCGCACATCAACCGGCTTAACCAGATATACACTGACACCGTTGTTACGGGCACTTTCAATAAATTCACTGTCACTGTATGCGGTAAGAAGAATAACCGCATCCGCCAGATTCTCATCTTTAATACACCCGGCGGCTGACAGTCCGTCCAGCAAAGGCATCTTCACATCCATTAAAACAAGATCCGGCCTCACATTCCGGCAGATTTCCAGTACATCGTAGCCGTCGGACGCCTCGCCCGTTACCGTATAACCATTCTCCTCGAGCAACTCACGCAAATCCATACGAATAATCGGCTCATCGTCTGCTATGACGATGTTCAGCCCCCTGTCCGTCAAGAAAATACCTCCTAAATAAACAAAAAGGCCTAAAAACGAAAATCGCTCCCGTTCTTAGGCTTCAACGCCTACCCTCCGCTACTTCAGCGCAGCGGATATCAAAACACATTCATACATTCTACACAAAAAATTCAAAAAACAACTATGAATATCATAGCATGTTTTTTTTACTTAGTAAAGCGTTATTTTGAAATTATAAATTTTTCATAAAAAAAGTATGTCATAAAGCGCATCCGTACAGCACAATTCTGTACGGATGTCCCACCTGTAAAAATTATCCTAACAGACCCTCAGTACGATTGCCGTCTGCGGGTCAAGCATGATCTGCACCATTCCTTTATCGATATCAAAGCTCGACGGTTCTGTCGTAAACGTGCCGTTCGCGGTACACATGATCTGCTCCAATGTTTCCTCATCGGTGACCTCGAGCTGCCAAACGGGCAGATTTAATTCTGCCGTCTCATTGCGATTGTTGACGGCAATGACAAGCTTGCTGTCTTTCTGGAAACGTCCGTACGCAAAGATCTGATAATCGCTCTTCAGGAGTTTCAGAGATCCGTACTTCAAGGCCGGATTTTCTTTGTGGATGCGGATCATTTCGCGGTGGAAATCGATCAGCAGCTGATTCTCGCGGCCCCACGGATATGTCCGCCGGTTGTCGGGATCGGTAAAACCGCAGAGACCTGCTTCATCGCCGTAGTAGATCGTCGGCGCGCCGGGCCACGTCATCTGGATGACGACTGCTTCCATGAAGACACGGACGTTCACATCCTCCTCCGCTGCCTTGGGACCGAGCTTCGAGGCACGGCCTGCTTTCTTGTTCGTACGTGTCAGAAAGCGGGAATGGTCATGGTTTGACAGCTCATTCATGGCGCAGAAAAGAGACGGCGTCAGGAATGCTGACATGTAATGACGCATCGAATTTTCGAGGAAGCAGGCATTGCCGTACAGATCCTCACGATACTCATCGCTGTGCTTCTCCATGCCGGTCAGGAACCAGGTCAGCGGCTCCATAAAAGCGTCGTAATTCATAACGGTGTCCCATTCGTCACCGGCCAGCCATTCGCTTGAATTTCCATAATTTTCCGCGAGGATCAGTGCTTCCGGATTTGCTTCCTTGACTGCTTTGCGGAAGTCTTTCCAGAACATATGGTTGAATTCAATAGAGTGTCCGAGGTCAGCGGCAACGTCAAGGCGCCAGCCGTCAGCATTGTACGGCGGAGAGACCCATTTGCGCCCGATGTTCAGGATATAGCTGCAGAGCTTCTGTGAGCCTTCATAATTCAGCTTCGGAAGTGTATTATACCCCCACCAGCCGTCATACGTATCGTTATACGGCCACTTTGATTTATCGCGGAAATCGAAGAAGTCCCGGTACGGACTGTCCGCGCTGATATAGGCACCCTTTTCGTATGTGTCATTTGTTTCATAGATACATTCATGATCCAGCCATTTGTTAAATGAGCCGCAGTGGTTGAAAACGCCGTCGAGGATCACACGGATCCCTCGTTTGTGCGCTTCCGAAACAAGCTCGATAAAGCATTCATTGGCTGCTTCCAGATTCTTCCTGCTGATCACACGCTGCTGATACTTCGAGGCGTGACGGTTGTCATGATCGCCGTCCGAAAGCACGCTGCCGCCGTCTTCTTTTATTACCGCAAGATGCGGATCGATAAAATCGTAGTCCTGCGTGTCGTATTTATGACTTGACGGTGACACGAAAATCGGATTAAAGTAGATCACTTCCACGCCGAGATCGCTCAGATAATCCAGCTTCTGAATGACACCCGGCAGATCGCCGCCGTAGAAATGCGCGAAATCTTTCGACTCCTCCGGATACTGATACCAGTCGGAAACGTGGCGGCAGTAGTCATCGATATAATAATACTCACGGTCCGCAACGTCATTGTCAACGTTTCCCCGGCGAAACCGGTCTGTCATGATCTGATACATGACGGCGCCTTCCGCCCACTTCGGCACATGGAAGCCCGGCGCGAGACGAAATGCGTAGTCCTGGATTACCTCTGTGCTGAGACCGAAGCAATTATAAAAGAAGGTCATCATGCCGCTCGTGATCTCGAAATAATAGAAAAGAATTTCCTTTCCCATCTTGTGTTCTGCTTCATAATAGTCAAAGAAATCCGTCTGTTCGACGACCCGCATGGGAATCCTCGCATCCTGCGTAACCAGAATGACGGCGTCCACGTTTTCGCGGGCTGTGCGGAAGCGAAACCGCACCGTCATGCCGGGATCAACTTCATTGGGAATCACGTAATGTTCGGTTCCGTCGCAAAAAAGCGCGCCGCGGACAAGCAGCGGCCGTGCCGTACGGATATATGCTTCTTTTTCTTTCAGCTTATGGTCTGTTTTCCAGTCGTCCAATTTATGATCCCTTCTGCAGGCAGCGGTGTCTTTATGCAGCAATAAAATTGCGGTAAAAAGGCAGCCTGCGATTGGCTGCCTTTTTGGAGAAGGTATTTCTTCTTATGGGGGGTAGTAAAACTAATGTATTGGGTGTTTTACATTTATAATATATCATATTCCGCCATAAAAGTCTGCACAAAGTTAAAATTTATTAGAAAAATTATTTATGCATTTTGATGTATATGCCTACTCGGCAAAAAGTGCCTCAAATTCTTCTCTTCCGATCTTTTCCTTCTCGAGCAGCAGCTCCGCGCAGCGATGCAGAACGCCTTCATTCTCGTGCAGGATTTCCTTTGCTTTCTCGTAGCATTCGTCGATGATGCGTTTCACTTCCTGGTCTATGACCGTTGCCACGTTCTCGCCGTATCCTCTCGTATGAGCCAGATCGCGGCCGATAAAAACTTCGTCGCTTTCATCGTCGTAGCTGATCAGGCCGATCGCATCTGACATTCCGTATTTCGTAACCATTTTCTTGGCTGTCTGCGTGGCCTGCTTGATATCCTGGGACGCGCCCGTCGTAATGTCATTGAAGACTTGTTCCTCGGCAGCCCTGCCGCCAAGCTCGACGATAATGTCCTGCAGCATCCTGCCTTTCGTATTGAACATTTCATCCTGCTCCGGCAGCGGCATCGTATAACCGGCCGCGCCCATACCGGTAGGAATGATCGAAATACTGTAGACAGGTCCTACGTCGGGAAGCACATGGAAAAGGATCGCATGGCCGGCTTCATGATAGGCTGTGATGCGTTTCTCGCGCTCGGTGATGATCTTGCTCTTCTTCTCCGCGCCGATACCGACTTTAACAAATGCCCGGCTGATGTCTTCCTGTTTCAGGAACGTACGGTCTGCCTTCGCCGCGAATATCGCAGCTTCATTCAGCAGATTTTCAAGATCCGCTCCGGTAAATCCGGCTGTCGTCTGCGCGATCTGATGAAGGTCAACGTCTTCTCCGACCGGTTTCGATCTTGCGTGGACCTTCAGGATCTCCTCGCGTCCCTTGACATCCGGACGTCCTACCCCAACCTTACGGTCGAAGCGGCCGGGACGAAGGATCGCGGGATCCAGAATATCGACGCGGTTTGTAGCCGCCATTACGATGATGCCCTCATTTACACCGAACCCGTCCATCTCTACAAGAAGCTGGTTCAAGGTCTGTTCGCGCTCATCGTGGCCGCCGCCGAGACCGGTTCCTCTCCGTCTCGCGACTGCGTCGATCTCATCGATAAAAATAATACACGGCGTGTTCTTCTTGGCATCCGCGAAAAGATCACGGACACGGGAAGCACCGACACCGACAAACATTTCTACGAAATCCGAACCGGAAATACTGAAAAACGGTACTCCTGCTTCACCGGCAACCGCCTTGGCCAGAAGCGTCTTGCCTGTGCCGGGAGGGCCTACAAGCAGAACACCCTTCGGAATACGGGCCCCGACCTGGATATATTTCTTCGGTTCCTTCAGAAAATCAACGATTTCCTGAAGTTCCTCCTTCTCCTCGTCAAGACCGGCGACATCCCGGAACGTTACACGGTGCTTCGTATCTGTCATGAGCTTGGCGCGGCTCTTGCCGAAATTCATTGCCTTCATGTTGGCGTTCGCGCCGCCGCTCCTGTTGATAATGACAAAAAAGACAACGCTCGTAATGAGGATCACGATCACGGATATAAGCAGCGGTTCCAGCCATCCTCCGCTCGAAACGTTCGTCATCTCATATGTCATGTCGTTCTTCTGCAGTGTCGACTGAATCTCATTGACGTCGGAAACGTAAAGTACCTTGTCCGTCACACCGCCCGCCGCATTTGCCGACCCTGACTTAAGCGTAATCTGCAGACTTCCTGTCGGAACAGCCTGATTCTGGGTGATCACAACCTTGTCGATCTGATCATCCTGCAAATCCTGCAGGAATTCGTCATAGGTGTATGTACTTGCCGGCTTCGTCATCTGATTTCCAAACCAGAGGAAAAACAGAACGATGAGGATCAGTGCCATGATATAGCCGAACGCACCGCCGACTTGTCTGTTGTTGTTCAACTTATTCCACTCCTTCTATAACGCCGATATACGGCAGGTTACGGTAGTTCTGAGCATAATCAAGGCCATAGCCTACAATAAACGCATCCGGAATCTGGAACCCTACGTAATCGACATGCACATCTGTCTCACGGCGCTCCGGCTTGTCAAGAAGCGTGCAGAGCTTTAAGCTGCTCGGATTCCGCTTCCTGAGGATCTCCATCAGATAGGAAAGCGTCCGGCCTGTATCTACAATGTCTTCCACGATGATGACATCCTTGCCCTCAAGCGGTTCATCGAGATCCTTGATGATCTTGACGACGCCGCTCGACTGCGTGCCGGATCCATAGCTGCTCGTCGACATAAAATCAAGCGTCACATTCATATCGATATGCTTTGCCAGTTCACACATAAAGAATACGCCGCCCTTCAGGATGCAGATCAGCCGCAGATCCTTGCCGGCATAATCCTTCGTGATCTGTCTGCCTAATTCGCAGATCCTGGCGTTGACTTTCTCTTCGGAAATCAATTCACTGATATGCTCACTCATAGAATACCCATTCCTCTCTATTTGCGATATGTAACCTGAAGCACACGCTTTGTGCCGTCTGTAACTTTATACTTCTCACTGATCCGGTACCCGACGATCCACAATATATCCGAATCCTCCGCTAACAGAGGCACCGTATCGCGGATCTCACGCGGAATCTTCTCATTGATGTAATAATACTTCAGCTTCTGACGGCTGCCGCTGTCATCGATCACGATCGAATCTCCCGGCTGCCGCGTCCGCGCGCTCAAACCGTTATTAATTATATCATAATCAAACCATTTCGTATATCTTTTTTCTCGCGTATACTTGATCCAATCTTTCCCGCTTTTCAGCTCGATGATTCGAAAAACAAAGTTTCCGGAAAGGTCTTCCGGCGCTGGCATTCGGACGGCTGACGAGCCTTCCGGAAGCTCCTTGTTCTCGCAGCGGATGCAGATGCCGTCATACGTTTTAATCGCTCTTATATCGTACGGCAGGCTGATCTCACGGCTTACCTGATTCTCCATCAGATCCATCAGCATCTGGACATGGACTTGTCCGATATCCTTCCGGGTCCCCGCTACTTCACCAAGTGCTTCGCGAAGCACAAATTCCTGAAGGATCGGCTCTTCCTTTCGGTATGCCTTTCCACGAATCATGACGGAGCGCTTGCTGACCGGCTTCACACACCGCTCCACCGCTTTTGCGCCTTGTTTTGCAATATAATCCTCCATCTGGGCGATGATCGTACCCGCGCCCGCGATATGCTGGCGTCCCTGACGGTTATACTGCTCTTCGATCGTCGGGATCAGCTGATTCCGCAGCCTGTTCCGCGTAAACGTATTCTGTGCGTTCGTTTCATCCGTACGCCAGCTGATGCCCTGATCAGTAAGAAACTGAATAATTTCATCCTTGCTTACGCATAAAAGCGGCCGCACGATGTCCTCGCGCCTGGGCGCCATACCGGCAAGCCCCCGCGCGCCTGTTCCTCGAAAAAGATTCCAGAGGATCGTTTCCACCTGATCGTCCATGTGATGTGCCAGCGCAATCTTATTTGCGCCGCAGCTTCTCCTCGCGTCTTCAAACGATTCATACCGCAGACTGCGCCCTGCTTCCTCCAGCGAAAGTTTCTTCTCGGCAGCCAGCTTCCGCACGTCAACATCATATTCCCGGTACGGAATGCCCCACGCTTCACATGTTTTCTTCACATATGCCGCATCTTCCGCCGCGCTTTCACGAAGCCCGTGGTTCACATGCACAGCAGCCAGCGTGATTTGAAACGATTCCTGCATATTGATCAGAACGCGGAGCAGGCAGATCGAGTCCGCACCGCCCGATACGCCCACGATCACACGGTCATGCCGTCGGAAAAGTCCTTCCTGGCGACAATAATTCGCTACGCGTGTTTCAAGTGCTGAACTCATGCAACCACCTCCCGGACGCTTAGAATTTTATGATCATACAGCCAGCATGGCTTTAATTATCGGCATTTTCACATGATCCGCGAAAAATTCCTCCATTGTAAAGATCCTGTCTTCACACCCTGTTCCTATATTAAAGAAACGAAAATGCTTCTCGTCTGTACGTAAAAAAGCAACGTAGTGCGGTATTCTTCCTTCCGTATAGCGGAAAACCCCTGCCCGCACCGGCAAAAGCGCCGGCAGGATCTTTTTTATGCCGTCTGCTCTGATATATCTGAAACCACATGATTTGAGGTATTGTTCCATTACCGCGACCGGTGTGCCGCGGCTCCCTTTATAAGTAAGGATCGCATTCATACCTTCCAGAACTTCCTCAGGCGCTGTTTCCCTGCCGCATGCCTTAAAAAGATTGTAGACCGCGATCCAGCCGCAGCCGTTATAGTCGGAACTCCATTTTCCGTAAAGACAGTCTGCCGTATATTTCTGATCGATAAGATATCCGTCCTCTGAAAACGCACGATGATCCATCTTCAGCCGCTCCCTTTCCTATACAAAAAAAACCGGATCTCTTTGATCTCAGATTCCGGTTTTCGTAAGCAGAGGCGCAGACCGGATTTGAACCGGTGCATCAGGGTTTTGCAGACCCATGCCTTACCACTTGGCTACTGCGCCTTATAATGTTTGCAGTGACTCCGACGGGAATTGAACCCGTGTTACCGCCGTGAAAGGGCGATGTCTTAACCGCTTGACCACGGAGCCTTGTGAGTATTGGTATGTCCATGGGACATGCGTCCTGTCCGACTAAAAAAGAAAAACTCCCCGAGTTGGGCTCGAACCAACAACCCTTCGGTTAACAGCCGAATGCTCTACCATTGAGCTATCGAGGATTATTGTAAGTATATGGATCCATACCTTCAAAACCGCACATATAACGTATCCTGCCTGTCTTCCAACAGGCGACTTCCGTTCGAAGCCTTTCCTATGCCTTTATGGTCAAGCCCTCGACCTATTAGTAGCAGTCAGCTCGTGCATTACTGCACTTCCACCTCTGCCCTATCTACCTCGTCGTCTTCAAGGGGTCTTACTTCCTTACGAAATGGGATATCTCATCTCGAGGGGGGCTTCACGCTTAGATGCCTTCAGCGTTTATCCCTGCCCGACTTGGCTACTCTGCCATGCCATTGGTATGACAACAGATACACCAGCGGTCGGTCCAACCCGGTCCTCTCGTACTAAGGTCAGCTCCTCTCAAATATCCTACGCCCACGCCGGATAGGGACCGAACTGTCTCACGACGTTCTGAACCCAGCTCGCGTACCGCTTTAATGGGCGAACAGCCCAACCCTTGGGACCTACTACAGCCCCAGGATGCGATGAGCCGACATCGAGGTGCCAAACCACTCCGTCGATGTGAACTCTTGGGAGTGATAAGCCTGTTATCCCCAGGGTAGCTTTTATCCGTTGAGCGATGGCAATCCCACT
>Ga0268263_1000430_pt1 | contig 70799 bp, 61 predicted proteins | sample Biomet5_FD_190358 | JGI IMG/M metagenome (GOLD analysis project Ga0268263, IMG submission 190358) | Microbial communities from bioreactor (seeded with sewage sludge) at LBNL, California, USA - Biofuel metagenome 5 (SPAdes) (version 4) | ecosystem: Engineered > Bioreactor > Anaerobic >... | reverse complement strand
GACGCCCGCACCCGCGAGAGCGACTTCTACCAGGCATCACGCTCGGACTTCGCCTCTATTCCCGGCACACCGATCGTTTACTGGCTCAGTGAAAAGATGCGAGCCGCGTTCAAGACGGGAAGGCAGCTTGGCGACGTCGCCGAGCCCAATCAGGGGCTGATCACGGCAGACAACGACCGGTTCCTAAGACAGTGGTGGGAGGTCTCAGAGGGTCGCACCGGACTGGGTTGCCGAAGCAGGGTGGAGGCGTCGGAGTCGCACCAACGTTGGTTCCCCTACAACAAGGGTGGCGACTTCCGCCGCTGGTATGGCAACCAGGAGTACGTCGTCAATTGGGAGCATGACGGCGATGAGATCAGAGCGTTTGGGACTGAGGACGGCGGCCGGGCGCGCTCCAGGCCGCAGAACGTTGACTACTACTTCAAGCCGACGATCTCATGGTCCGACATCTCATCCGGAGCGCCCTCCTTCCGGAGGTTTCCCTGGGGATTCATCCATGGCAACAAGGGCAACTCCGTCTTCGGATCGCCTCTGCTCCTTGACCGCCTTCTAGGGGTAATGAATGCCCCGTGCGCAACGATGATCCTGGAGGCCCTTACCCCAACGATGACAGCGTCAGTCGGGGACGTCGCCAAGACTCCTATCCCTGACTCATCTGCCGAGTTGTCGACATCGACGATCGAATCGCTGGTGGCCGTGGCGCAGACGGACTGGGACACCTACGAGATCTCTTGGGGGTTCGAGCGAAATCCCCTTGTGGCGCTCAGGAGGTAGCCCCGCGCTCAGGCATGTCAGAGCCGAGCGACCAGCGGGTTGACCTCAAAGTCCCAGGATGTCTCGGCGACATCCCAGTCCTCTCTCGCCGTCTTGATGAGAGCCTCAGTGCGTACCTCGGTGACGTTCGCGATAGCAGTCTCCAAGACCGGCACTTTGGCGATCTGACCGACGTCGAAGCGGAGTCCGGGCGCCACTGCCTCCAAGACACCCGACGAGACTGAGGAGTTGGCGATAGCGAGAAGAGCCGCCCTCTTCTGGGCATCCTCCGTAAAGCCGGATGACCCGGTGGAGTCGAAGATGAACCCCGGAGGGAACGCGCGGAACGCGGCAGCCCCTGAACTAACTTCGGGCCACGAGATCGAAGGTTTGAAGTAGAACTCGGTGGCCTGGACGCGGGACTTGGGTCTCCCGCCGTCTTCCGCACCGAATGCCCTGAGTTCAGCGCCGTCATGCTCCCAATTGACGACGAACTCCTGGTTGCCATACCAGCGTCTGAACTCGCCACCTTTGTTGTACGGGAACCAGCGTGCTCCAGTGGACTTGGCGTCCTCGCATGACGTACAACCGAACGCGGTCCGGTCCTCTGACACTTCCCACCATTCTCGGAGGAAGCGATCGTTGTTCGCGGTCTTCAGGCCCTGCCGGAGTTCAGCAACATCGCCCAACGGCTTGCCGGTCCTGAACGCGGCGCACATCTTTTCACTGAGCCAGTAAACGATTGGTGACCCCGGGATCGCCCCAAAGTCCGCCTGGGAGACCTCGAAGCGGTTGTAGCTGGCGTCGCGGAAGAGCGCCTCGATGGTAGCGACCGAACGCACGTCGACGTGCTGGTCGAAGAGTCGACGGTAGACGCCCCGCGCAGCCCTGGCCGGCGCGTTGTCCACCACGAATGCGACGGTGCCGAAGTCCGATCCGAAGATGCCTCGTCCGAGGTGGACCATCGAGACGATCCGCCGGTCGCGGAGTAGGTCGTGCCTCAGTTCTTCGAACGACTTCAACGACATCCACGACGGCAGGTTGATCATGGCCCACGTCCCACCACGGCCAGTGAGGTCTTGGGCGCGCACCATGAAGGCTGTCATGAGGTCCGACTTGCCCGTCGGGTACTCGTCCTTCATGAACTGTGTTGTGGTCGGCGGCCTTCGGGGCCGCTCCGACGCCGGGCCGGCGGGCAGTCGCAGAGCCGCCGTTGGGCGGGCCTGTGTGATCAATGGCTACCCCGATGGCTACCCATATGTGGTCCTTCGGCGGTGACCATGGGGGATGCCAAGATCAAAGCAACGCAGCAAGGGAACGGGCTCCATCTACCGCAACTCGCGGAGACAGTGGGTGGCGGCCATCGAAGTGGGCTGGTCGGCGCAGGGCACCCGGCGTCGACTCACGCTTAAGGCGCGGACCGAAGCCGAAGTTCGCGCGAGGCTCGTGGAGGCGCAGCGGCGTGTCGCGACGGAGGGACCTGCCGCGACATTCACCAACGTCACGATGAAGCGGTGGGCCGATCAGTGGCTCGCCCAGCGGCAACACGTCGTGCGGCCCGGCACATTCGTCTCGGACCGCTCAGCGGTCCGCCGGTGGATCGTCCCGACGATCGGGCACCTGCGACTCGACTCCCTGACACCATCCGACATCCGGAAGGTCGCCACGTCCCAAGAGGAGGCAGGGTTAGCACTCGTCACGATGCAGCGCACCCACGCAGTGCTGAGCAAGATTCTTGCGGACGCGGTAGCCGACGGGTACCACGTCGGCCAACGCGCCAGGGAGACGGCCAGTCCCGGGCAGGGGCACTCACCGAGGCAGGCGCTCAGCGTGGACGACGCTGTAAGGATCCTCGCGGTGGCCGCCGCCAGGCCCGACGCGTCGCGCTGGGTAGCAGCGCTCGTCGAAGGCCTCCGTCCGGCCGAGGCGCTCGGCCTGACCTGGGACATGATCGACCTCGACGCTGAAACGATGACGCTCGCCTGGCAGCTTAAGTCACTCCCATACGTGGAGCACCGCGACCCCGACAGCGGGTTCCGCGTCCCGCGCGGCTTCGAGTCTCGCCACCTGCAAGGCGCCTACCACCTCGTGCGCCCCAAGACCCGCGCAGGCAGCCGCGTCATCCCGCTCGTCCCGTGGCTCGTTGACACACTCAAGACGTGGCGTGGGCGGGCGTCATCGCCTTTTGAGCTGGTCTGGCCCCGAGAGGATGGCACTCCGCGATCGGCAGAGTTCGACCGGCGTCAGTGGTACGAGATCGCCGAGCAGGCAAGCGTAACCGTGACGCTCCCGGACGGCCGGACGCGGCGCCCGTTGCTGTACGAGGCCCGCCACACCGCCGCCACTCTACTGCTCGCCAACGGGATCGACGAGACCACCATCAAGGCCGTTCTCGGGCACTCCTCGGTACTGAGCACCCAGTCCTACCTGCACACCGATCGAACGCGAACCCGCGCGGCGCTCTCGGCATCTGCGGAAATGCTGGGCCTGGGCCGATAGCCTTAGCAGACGCACATCGGCTACCCCAATGGCTACCCTCCGTGCTCCAGCCGCGACCCACAGGGGAAACCGAGACCCGTTCCCTCGTGAGGCATCCAGTTGAAGACGCTTGAGCAGATAACCGCACAGCACCGAGAAGAGTGGGCAGCGCGCTCGCTGGCCCAGCAACAACTCGAGATCGAGAACAACGAGGCCGTCGCCAAGCTCTACGGGCTCGAAGGCGAAGTCTCGTCCCACGTGCCGCTAGAGCGGGTGTCGCTGACCAACAACTCCGCATTCCGCTGGCCGAACAAGACGGCCAAGGAACGCGACGCCCTGTTCACCCAGTCCGCCATTGTTGACCTCATCTCCTATGCGGTCGGCTGCATGTTCGGTCGCTACAGCCTGGACGAGCCAGGGCTCATCCTCGCCGACCAGGGCTCCACCCTCGACGACTACCTCGCCAAGGTTCCGCACCCCACGTTCATGCCGGACAAGGACAACGTCATCCCCATCGTCGATGGCGACTGGTTCGAAGATGACATCGTCGAGCGGTTCCGCCTGTTCCTGCGCACGGTCTTCGGAGAACAGCACTTCGAGGCAAACCTGCGGTTCGTCAATGAAGCCCTCGGCGTGAAGAACCTACGCGGCTACTTCATCAAGACGGCAGGGCGCGGCGCAGCGTCGAAGTTCTACGACGACCACGTCCAGCGATATAAGAAGCGTCCGATCTACTGGCTGTTCTCGAGCCCGAAGGGCTCCTTCAACGCGCTCATCTACATGCACCGCTACGCACCCTCGACGGTTTCCACAGTGCTCACCTATCTGCGTGAGTACGTGACCAAACTGGAGTCGGCCCTTCAGCAGGCGGAGCGCGTCGGGAACGCGACAGAAGCAGATCGGCTCCGCAGGATCGTTGTCGAGCTGAATGAGTACGAACACGACACGCTCTTTCCAAAGGCGTCCGAGAATGCGGTCATCGACCTCGACGACGGAGTGAAGACGAACTATCCGAAGTTCGGCGATGCACTCAAGAGGATCGCCGGACTGGAGGCGTCAGTTGAGTGACCTGACCTCCGTCCAGGAGGTTCTTCAGGGACGTCTCGCCTCCCAGCGGGTCGTGTTCTGGCACGACCCCGCCGGTGAGTACGACTCCGAGCTTGAGTCCCTCGACCTCGGAGCCGTTGACATCCTCCGGGTCCACGACAACGAGTTCGGCGTGAAGAACACGCTCCTCGCCGACCACGTGACCAAGTACCTCGTCTACCGCTCGGGTGACCTACCGCGCGGTACCGGGAACTGGCTGCTCGACCTGGAACTCGCCTACGGCGTCTTCATCGCCGACAAGACCTCCATGCTCCAGCAGGAGCTCGGCCTCACCGATCCGACTCTCGTCCAAGTGATCGAGCAGCACCAGAAGTTCTTCGCCGCGAACAGCCGCAAGCAGGCGCTGCAGAAGCTCCTGACCGCCGGAGACGACGCCACCCGCCTGCGCGCCAAGATGTGCCAGGTGCTCGTCAAGGCATCAGGCAACAAGCTCACCGACATCGTGCGCGAACTCCTCGTGGAGAACGCCGCTGGGAAGTCAGCCAAGTTCGACGAGCTTGTGACCTACGGCCTCGACCAGTTCTTCTGGGACGGGTTAGCGAACATCTACAACTACCCGAGCAAGACTCCGACGGTCGACGACTTCGTCCTGTGGATGTTCGGCCGGGCCATCGAGGACTTCGCCTCGGCCGCGTCCGACGAGTTCCGCAACATCCGCAGCGACTTCAACGCGCTGCGCTACGACGTGCGCACCCAGGACGTGATGACCAGCTTGGCCTCGCGCGCGGCTGAGGGCCTCGACGTCAAGGCGAAGATCAGCTCGCGCGACTACCGCGAACTGGCAAAGGTCACGATCTTCGAGGAGATCGACCAGAAGGTGATCGTCGACCTTGCCGCCGCGGTCGCTGCCCAGTCGGTGACGCCCCGCGAGGTGTCCGACATCGTGCGGCAGCGCCACGAGAGCCTGTGGAAGGCCAAGTACGCCAAGCTGTACGACGCCATCCAGAGCGCGTCTGACCTGCTCGCTGCCATAGCGGGCCTTCCGCACCAGATCGCCTCTGCCGACGTCGGGCTGGAGAAGTACCAGACCGACTGGTTCCACATCGACCAGCAGTACCGCTGGTTCACCTACGCCCACCAGACCGCCGACTTCCAGAAGCCACTCGAAGCGCTCAAGAGCGAAGTCGACAAGCAGTACGCCAACAAGTTCCTCTACGACTTCGGCGGGCTCTGGCAGCAGGCTATCGAGCCCACGGGCGACTGGAAGTCGGCAGTGCTCGCGCCGCAGGCGAAGTTCTTTGACCGTCACGTCGCACCCGTCGTCAAGGACGGACGCACGAAGGCCGTCGTCATCATCTCCGACGGCATGCGCTACGAGGTCGCCGAAGAGCTTGCATCCATGATCCGCGGCGAGGACCGCTTCGACGCCTCACTCTCGGCCGTGCTCGGCTCGCTGCCGAGCTACACCCAGCTCGGCATGGCGGCGCTGCTCCCGCAATCGAGCCTCGAACTCGACCCCGACGGCATGCCGGTGTTCGCCGACGGGAAGCCGACAAGCGGCACCTCGAACCGCGACAAGATCCTGCAAGGCGTCAAAGGACACGCGATCGGCGCGGCCGACGTGTTGGCCATGTCCGGTGACGACCTGCGTGAGCTGTACAAGCAGCACCAGATCTTCTACGTCTACCACGACCGCATCGACGCCGCGGGCGACAAGGCCCCGACCGAGCGCACGGTCTTCGAAGCCGCCGAAGAGACTCTCCGCGAACTGCTCTTGCTCGTGAAGAAGTGGACGAATGCGAACGCGACCAACATCCTTCTCACCGCAGACCACGGGTTCCTTTACCAGGACACCCCCCTGGAGCAGGCCTACTACATCTCGGAGACACCCCAGGGTGACGCGGTCACGAAAACCAACCGTCGCTTTGTCCTCGGCCGGGCCCTCAAGGCGTCACCGTCCTTCATGACGTTCACCTCAGCCCAGGCCGGACTCGCTGGAGACATCGACATTCAGATCCCCAAGTCGATTCATCGCATCCCGCTGCCTGGAGCAGGCACCCGCTACGTCCATGGCGGGGCCGCTTTGCAGGAGATCGTCGTCCCGGTGATCACCGTCAACAAGAAGCGCAAGAGCGACATCCGTCCAGTCAACGTCGACCTCATGCCGGAGACCGACAAGATCACCACAGGGCAGCTTGCCGTCAAGCTCCTCCAGCGCGAAGCCGTCACCGAGAAGATCCAGCCCCGCCAGGTCCGCCTCGGGCTCTACGTTGGCGAGACACTCATCTCCGACCGTCCCATCCTCACCTTCGACAGCACGTCCGACGACCAGCGCGCGCGGTATCAGAAGGCGGTGCTCTACCTGACCCAGGACGCCGACCAGTACAACAACCGCGCCGTCGAACTTCGGCTCGAAGAGCCCATCGCGAACACCACCCAATGGAAAGCGTTCTCGAAGGGGAACTACAGCATCAAGCGGTCGTTCACCACGGACTTCGACTTCTAGGAGAGCCATGACGAACCTCGAAGACGCCCTCGACGGCATCGATGTCCTCGCCGCTGGAGCGACGCATGCGGCCGCGGTGAAGTCCGCACTCGACGTCAAAATCAACGAGCACTTCGCCGGCGCCGTCGTCCGCAAGGACCTCGTCAAGATCGTGCGCGGGAACGCGGTCGTGCCCTCGTACGTCCTGGAGTACCTGCTCGGCCAATACGCCGCGTCCGACGACGAAGCAACCATCCAGGCCGGGATCGACACCGTGCGGCAGATCCTCGCCACCCACTACGTGAACCGCAACGAGCACATGCTCGTGAAGTCCGAGATCCGCCGCAAAGGTCGCCACCGCGTCATCGACAAGGTCACGGTCACCCTCAATGAGAAGAACGACGTCCACGAGGCCGAGTTCGAGAACCTCCAGGTGAAGAGCGTCATCATCGACGACGTCACGGTCAAGCAGAACCCCAAGCTCCTCGTCGGCGGAGTCTGGTGTATCTGCGACATCGAGTACTTCCACTCCGACGACCAGCGGGTCGTGCCATGGATCCTCGGGAGCCTCAAGCCCATCCAGGTAGCCGGCGTCGACATCGACCAGTACTACGAGGCACGCAAGGCGTTCACGACCGAGGAGTGGATCGACCTCCTCATGCAGTCGATCGGTCTCAACCCAGAGCAATTCAGCGAACGTGGCAAGCTCATCGCCTTGACCCGGCTCATTCCGTTCATCGAGCGCAACTACAACGTGGTCGAACTCGGCCCCAAGGGGACCGGCAAGTCACACACGTTCAGCGAGTTCTCCCCGAATGGCATCCTGATCTCCGGCGGCGAGGTCACCGTCGCCAAGCTCTTCGTGAACAACGCCAGCGGCCGCATCGGTCTCGTTGGCTACTGGGACTGCGTTGCGTTCGACGAATTCGCCGCGAACCGGCGTACAGACCAGAACCTCGTCAACGTGATGAAGAACTACCTCGCGAACAAGTCGTTCTCGCGCGGTACGAGCATCTACGGCGCTGAGGCGTCGATGGCCTTCATCGGCAACACCACGCACACAGTGCCTTACATGCTCAAGAACACTGACTTGTTCGACGAACTGCCCGACGCCTACCGCGACCCGGCGTGGCTCGACCGCATCCACCACTACATCCCGGGCTGGGAAGTCGCCCCGATCCGTGCCGAGATGTTCTCTACCGGATACGGCTTCGTCGTCGACTACCTTGCCGAGATCCTGCGTGCCAAGCGGTCTGAGGACTTCTCGGACAAGTACAAGGAGTACTTCACGCTCGACAACTCGATCTCGACGCGTGACCAGGACGGTGTCCGAAAGACGTTCTCAGGGCTGATGAAGCTCGTGCACCCGACGGGCGAGGCCACTGAGGACGAGGTCCGGGCAATCTTGGAGTTCGTGATCGAGGGACGCAAGCGCGTCAAGGACTCGATCCTGCGCATCGACGCAACCATGCGCGACACCCCGGTCCGGTTCCGTTACGCCGACACGGCCGGTGTGTGGCACGACGTCACCACCCTCGAGGAGCGCCAGTACCCCACTCTGTACCGGCGTGAGTGGGACGCGGAACCAAGCACTGGAGACGGGGCCGGCGGGGCGATGGACTCTGCAGCTATTCCGCCATCGCCCCGCGGCGCCGAGGCGGCCAGGGAATCCGAGCTAGCTGAAGGACACCTGGAGTTCATGGCCGGCCAGAGGGGCGTCACCTACGAAACCCTGCTCCTCCCATACCTTCGTGGCGCGACGAAGATCTCAATCGTCGACCCGTACATCCGGCTGCCGCATCAAGGACGTAACCTCGTCGACCTACTCGCGCTACTCGCCGCAGCCAAGGACGTTGCCGACGAGATCGGCGTAACGCTCGTAACCAAGGCCGAGACCGGCCAGTACGAGCAATCGCACCTCCTCATGCTCAAGGATATCCAGGACAGTGCGGCGGCGGCCGGCATCAACCTCACCGTGATCTGGGATGAGACCATCCACGACCGATCGATTCGCGCCAACAACGGCTGGACGATCCTGCTCGGCCGAGGCCTCGACATCTTCCAGAAGGGCTCAGGCAGCCAGTTCGATCTCGCTGCCCGCCGGCAGGAGTTCCGTCAGATCGTGGCATTCGGTGTGACCTACATTCATGAAGAGTCGAGTGAGCGTGCCTGAACGGTCGGTGGGCCTGCTGTCCCGAGCCCTGCGTCCTACACTGAGCCGAACGGAATGCTGTTGACCGGGCTCCAAATAAACGCCGGGCTGAACCCTGGCGCAGAGGGGCGTGATGAATGGCCATCCACATGAGGAGGTGACTTCTGGTGCTCCTAGAGGCAGATGATCTCGAACCCGGACAACACCTGGACAAGTCCAGAGAGCAGTCCGGTGCTTTGCGTGCAACCATCCGTGACCGCGACAACAAGCTCGTAGGGTCTCTCAACCTAACTCCAGTAGACCCGGAGAGTCTCCACCATGCCGTCGCCCCAAATGTCATCGACTCCGGTCCAGAGAACAACTCGGGCGCCGAGCTCGACCCCGCGTTGGCGATCCTGGGTGGTCTTGCGCTGGTCGGTCTCGCTGTGACAGCAGTGAGCGCGGTCAGTTCGACTCTCAGCAGGAGGGAGCGCCGCCGCGAGCTGGAGTGGAGAATTGCAGAGGCTCGCAGGGACAGCGCACAGGCCGCAATTGGCGACCAACGCGTCGCTGCGCCGGCCGGTTGGTACGACGACGGCTCCGGCCAACTGCGCTGGTGGGACGGCCAGGACTGGACCCAGCACTACTACACCGCCAGCCCACGAGAGGGCGCGCCGGCTGGCTGGTACGACGATGGCTCAGGTCGTCAACGCTGGTGGGACGGCCAGGACTGGACGCAGCACTATCAGGACTCGCTTGCGGGCTCGGGCCGGACGCGCGGCCGGACGCCGGCGCTGAGCAGCGCGTCCTCAAACGATGTCGAACGAGACTACGACTTCCCGGCTATCAGCCTGAGCCGCGCGCAGTGGGAGGACCAGGTTCGCGTCATGATGCAGGCTCGGATGATCAGTGAGCTGCAGTGGAGAGTGCTGTCCAACGCCCGCATTGAAGACGCTGATCCGGAGCTTCTGGAATGGCAGGGCAGGCTGAGGACACTCACCGCGCAGGAGTTCTCCCGAAGCATCGACAGCTACGTAGCCTCCCATCCCGAGCAAACGCTGGAACTGGCCGCTGCCGGTTGGTATGACGACGGTTCTGGCCGCCAGCGCTGGTGGGATGGGTTGGAGTGGACGGGCTACTTCCAGACCGATGAGTCCCGGATGCTGCCGGTCCGGTAAGACCAAGAAGCCGAACCGTCAACCTCCCAGCGCGCGGCGATCCATCACCCGATCGACCTCGGCGTCGAACACCAGTCGCTCGCGGGCGTTGATCTGCTTGATGTTGTCAACGACTTGAGCATCGACCAGCTGCAGCGCCGCTTGCACGTTCGCGAGGCGCTGGTCCGGGTCGTCCCACAACCGCGGGTTATCGATGAGGTCCAGGCCGTAGTCGCGGCCGAGCGCGGCAGCGAGTTTGCCCAGGTTCTCGTCGTACTCGGCCAGCGCGCGACGCCGCTCAGCCTTGCCGGCCTTGGACTTCAGCCGCTGGAACAACTCACCGACGTTGACCAGGAGCAGATCGATCTGCTCAACGATCGTCGTGGCCGACCGGTTGGTGGCTGTCTCCTGGAAGTAGGACTGCCGGAGCGCCCGCAGTCCCTCCATGTGCGCACGGATTGGCGGCGGGAGCGGCCCGGCCCCACCCCCCCAGCTTCCCCGACCGAGGCTGAGCGGCACGGTGGCGAAGGAGCAGTATCAGAGCGACGGCGACAACGGCTACCGCCAGCACTGCGAGGAGTATCCAGCCAAAGGTAGTTGGGCCGGCGCCGTCGAACGCCGCCGTAATCGTTGCCGCGATCCCACCGACCACAACGGCTGCACCGAAGACCGATCCGAGGACCGCCCACACAGTCTTCTTGTAACGGTCGTAGCCATCCAACTGCAGACCCCACACGTCTCGCTGCCGGCCAAACAGGGTCAGCAGCAGATCGATGATCCACCAGTAACCCAAGCCGCCGAGCGTGAAGAGTTTCACGAACGCCGACTTCGTCTTCCCCAAGTAGAACCGGTCAGCCCCGACGATCCCGAAGAAGTACGCCAGGAGAAGCGTTACGAGATAGCTCTTGCTGCCCTCCGGTATCGGGCCCGAAGCGTGCGTCCCTGCGATCGGCGTGGGAAAAACCTGCGGTGGTGGCAGCAACCTACCCGGTGGCGCGGGAACGCGCGGTGGTGCTGGCGTCATTCCCGGGGGCACAGGCACCCGCGGTGGTGGAGGCGCCATCCCCGGCGGAGCTGGAACCCTGGGCGACGGAGGAGCTGGCGATCCTGGCCGGGGCGACGGAGGATACGGCACGCGCGGTGGCGGCGGGTTTGCCACTCGATCACTCCTCCCCACGCGGCTCCGCACCGGTTGCCATCCCCACGTGCAGGTCACTCGAGACGCAACGGCGTTCGCAGGATCTCGGCAGACCTTGTCCCGCGAACCAGTGAGCTTCCTGCACCCGAGGATAGTCGAGGTGGTTCTTCGCTGCGGCCTTTCATGTCCCTGCCCGCTGAGTGGCCCCACCTCGCGTCAGAATCTGACTTGGTCCGGAGCCTCGAGCCACGTGCCTGGTGCCCAACCGCCGCTGCGTGAGGGCTGGCGGCATTCGACGAGGGCAACGGCGCGCCCGGACGCGGTCAGCCGCCCTCCACAGACCGAGCAGCCGAAAGCGGACACCATCAGCTGGCGGTGCGCCTCCCACCACATCCGCCTCTCGACGGCCGCGCCCACCCACGGCCCGCCCTCGGGGACGCAGGGCTGTCGCCGCTCGTCCAGGCGCATCGGGCATCCCGGCTCGACCGGACGAATCGACACCGGCACCGGTCCCAGCCGCGGCTCGCGCGCGGAAGCCGGCCAGAAGCTCAGTCCGTCGTCGTCCCACACGTGGACGCCAGGCAGAGCGCGTCCCCGGGTGAGAAGTTCGAGGTCCAGCTCGTCGACACCCACCAGCGCGACACCCAGTTCGACCCACGCCCGAGACACCGGAAAGACGACTGCGGCATGGAATGGCCAGCCGAGCGACCGGACGCTGTCGCGGAACGACTCCACCCGGTCCAGGTTCTCCTTCAAGGTGGCGAGGACGTGGGGTGCATAGCCGGCGTTGATCACGAAGAGCCGCCCCTGAAGTCCCCGGTCCGACGGTCGCGCCGTAACAGCACCGGGCGTCGGGACCAGATCGATCGCCCCGCCACCGAGGACGAGGCGAACGTGGTTGGTGAGGTAGCTGGCCTCGGCAGGCTCATCCGGCAGTCGGCGAACGTGCGAGTTCCGCGCCGGCACTGGCGGGTGGATCTGGGCACCGAAGTCGGGCAAGGGGGATGAGATAGACACTGGTCGTCCTTCCGGCCGTGGGCCCACGGCCGAGCCCGCTTGACCGCGTGGACGGTTCGCCCGCGGCCGGGTCTACCTCGGAGGGCACCGGAGCGGTTCCGGTTGCCGAGCGGCCCACTCCGAGGGGTTCCGGCCGCTGCTCTTGACCCACAACAGATTCTGCCACCACCCACAGACAACCCGGCCCGGGCACCGGCCCCGGAGCTGCCCCGTCAGAGTCAGACCGGCGTCGCCCGCCCTGACAGTTCAGGCTCCAAGAGCCATCATCATCGCGGGCACGTCGGAGGCCACCAGGATCTTCAAGATCGACTGAGCCTTGTTCCCATCCTGAGTCAGGAGAACCGCCAGGGGCGGCGCCTTCCTCGTCAGTAGGTCCACCGCCTCGCTCGCTGTCAGCGATCGCGCTGCGAACTTTGCTACCTCGTGGTCCTCAAGGTGCTTGACGACGTCCGCGACCCGAACCTCGGTCATCAAGACATTCCCGTCCTGATCGATGTTGGAGGCCAGCCATCGGGCCACCGCATTCGTCGTCAGCATGCACTTGTAGACGCCGCCCGACGTGACCGGAGCCTGGGAGAGCCGTCTGGATGCCATCTCCTGCAAGGCAGGCTGCAGATCGGCCGACTCATCGAACATCAACGGCGTATGCCCGAAGTCGACCGCTTGCGCGGGCCGCGTGAACTGCGCAAGCACCTCCTTGGCCCTGGAGACCGTTTCAGGTAGGGGCGTAGCGATCGGCCGGCCATGCATGTAGCTGTTGTGCGCAATGGCGTTCCGCAGCGTCGCGAACGTCAGCAGATCGGAGCGGTAACGTCGAACCAGGGACTTGGAGTCGGTCAGCTGACGAACGGCGTCACCAAGGCCCTGTGGGTCACGAGCCCCGAGACGGACCATCTCCCTTTCCAGGTCCCCAATCGCATCCAGGAAGTCACGGGCCAGTTGCTCTTCACTCACGCGGAATCACTCGCCCTCGGTCCCGACGGCTTCTCGCGAGGCGATGGCCTGATCGAGGTCCCTGACGCGATCCTGAATGTACATGTGCTCCGGGAAGCCGCCCGGCGTGCCCTTCGCCAGCGACTCGCCGAGCCGCGCGTGAGCCTGTCTGAGTTGCAGCAGCGAGAACTCGGCCGGACTCAACGCGATCTCAACCTCTCGCTTCTTGGTCATCTTCGGACTCAACGTTTCCTCCATCTGTTCGGGAGGCCATCTTGCCCCACCGGACTGACTGAGGAGGCGAAGCCCCCGTCACGCTAGGGCGCACGCACGCCGCCCGACATGATTACGCGAAGCTCTCGAGCCTCTCCGGTAAGGGCCACTTGGAGGACCATGTCTCCGCAAGGAACAAGTGGCCGGCAACACCGCGTTCGACGCCGCCAGTGCGGGTGATGCTCGACGACGTCACCCAGGCCGCCGCGTCATAGCGCAGGCTGGAGCACGGGGATGGAGTCCCGGCGTCCACGGCGACCTGTCCGGAGCGCCAGCGGCTGCGTCTCTGGCGGTCATACCGACAGGTTCCGCCCGAGGATGCCGATCGAGCAGTCATCCTTTGTGGCGTTGCGGATTCGGATGTCGATGGCTCGCTGTAGTTGCTTCCTGTGCTCGGAGTTCTTGCCTTGCTGGGCACGCGCGGCGCCCACCGCGGTGATGAGCTTGGCGCACGCTCCAGCAAGCTCGCCGGTGCGGGGATTGAACAAGCTGTCGCCCGTCCCATCGCTCATGAGGACGAAGCCGGCCACACCGTCGAGCGATCCGCGGAACAGACGCATCGATTCGAGAGCAGCACTGGATGTGACGAATGTCGTCTGGTTTGCGAATTCGCTGTTGTCAGGGGCGGAGATCACCTTCAACTCGCCGTTCTTGAGGTAGCCGACGACGCCATCCCCGATGTGCGCTCCGACAAACCTGTTACCGGATGCTGCAACGCATAGGAACGTTGAAGCGAGGTCGGCGAGCGTGCACCTATGTCGTTCGGCGACTTCATTGAGCTTGCCGACTAGGCGCGAGACGATCTCCACCTTGATCTGTGCCCCGTTTCCGCTGAGGTCGAACTCGGCGAACCGTTCCACCAGCAGGCGGCAACCCTCGTCCACGACGGCTTGGGCTCCGAACTCGGAGTGAGTTGCAGAGCCAGCGCCGTCAGCGAGGCAGAGTGCTTGGACGCCGCCGCGCGATAGGTACATGGTTCGGTCCTGAACCGGCGTGCCGTCGCGCAGGTGTCCGTGGCCCCTGACCTGGTGGTGGAACTCCCTGAACACCTACAGCTCCGCCCAACCTGCAAGGCCCGCAAGGTCGAGCTTGACCGTGTCGCCGGGGGTTGAGCGCGAGACGCGCGCGACTGACCTCGACAACCACTCGAAGAACTCCTTGAACTTGAGTCCGTTGAGTCGGAGGGGAGGCCTGGTGGGGCTGAATCGCGCGAGGGTGTTCATGTCCGCACCGCTGCCGATGCCAATCGGGAAGACGGTGAGCTTCTTCGCCTGGACAAGGTCGACAACGCGCTTGACGGCTAGGTTGATGTTGTCGGTGGGTGCGCCGTCCGTCATCAGGACCAGCCACGGCTGGTAGTAGAGGACGCCGCTGTTCGAATAGGTGGCCTTCCTGCGTTCAAGGGTGTCCAGTGCCAGATTCACGCCGGCGCCCATCGCTGTCATGCCGCTTGCTGTTAGCGAGGAAATGCGCTGCAGGCGTTCGATGCTAGCGAAGTCGTGGACAAGCCCCGCGGCCGAATTGAACTCCACGATGTTGATCTCAGCCGAGTCGTGGGCGTCATCGTCCTCGTCGATTGCGTCGTAGAACAGGTTGACGCCGCGGACGAGTTCTTGGATTGGTGAGCCGCTCATTGACGAGCTGGTGTCGAGGCAGAGCGACACTGGGACGCGCGGCGTTGGGTTGTCTACGAGGTCGTCAGCCCCGATGTTGATTCGTGCCATTGCTGATTCCTTTCGTTGATCTTGTGGTGGCTAGCTGCCGAGGAACCACTTCTTGAGCCGGGCCCAGAAGCCGAGCTGGGTCTGTGTGCTGGGCTTGGCTGGTGGCCGCCGTGCAGCCGCGCCTTGCGGCGGGCATGCCTCGTTGATGGCCGAGTGGGACTTCGGCACATTCAGAGCGCGGCTGGTGAACCAGCCAATGTGGTCGAAGGTGATGAACGGTTGCCGGCAGTCCACGCAGAGTCGATTCGGGTCCAGCGACTTGGCCTTCGCCGCGCAGGACGGGCACCGGCCGTAGACCAGTTGGGCTTTCGGGAAGCTCTTGTGGCAGTCCTTGCAGAGTGCGGTCGCCACAATGGCTGGCCGAGTAACGGCTGCCCGAGAGACGGCTGGCCCAGCAGGCTGATGCTCTCGGCACTTGTTGCACTGCCTGGGGATGCTGTAGTCCTCGGTGTCGTCGTTCCAGATGGCGGCGATCGCGTTCGTGCGGCCGCAGGTAGGGCAGTCCTGGATCGGGGTGTCCCTCCTGAAGGCCTTGTTGCGGATGGGATAGACGTCGTTCGACATCGGGTCGAAGTTCATCCGCGTGTTGCCCAAGTACGCCTTGTAGGCCTCGAACGCGTCGAGCCACTCGGTCGCTGTTGGGCGCTTCTTGTAGCGTTTGCCTTCCTTGTGGAAGGTGTGCCAGAAGAGGTCCTTAAGTGGCTTGTGGATGTGACTCCACATGAACTTCCAGTCGCCGTCCGGCTGATCCCTGTTGTTGCGGTTCTCGTACTGGAAGGCGAAGTTGCCCTCCTTGATCAGTTGCACCATGTCGCCATCGGTGCCGGTGCGGATGTAGGGGAACTGGCCCGTCATGACGATCATGAAAAGCATGGTGGCGATGGCGAAGAGTTCGTCCTCCATCGTGCGCAGGTCGTCGGCGTAGGTCTTGCCCAGCATCGCGGGCGAGGTGAACATCGGTGTGCCGACGGGGCACGGGTACCCTTCGAGTTGCCAGGAGTCGGCGTCGATGATGAAGACGTTCTTCGTGTCGTCAATCATCAGGTTCTTCGGATTGATATCGCCGAGGATGACGTTCATGGAGTGTAGGTACTGCACCTTCTCAAGGAAGGAGATGCAGATGTCGACCAAGTCTGACTTCTTCCAGGTCGGGTGCTCACGCTCGAACTTCCGACGGTTGAAGATCGTCCGCTGGAACTCCCGGCCACTCGCCTTCGGCATGACGTAGCCCACGAACTCCCCGCGCTGGTTCTTCACTACCGCGGAGGGGATGCACAGGCCGTTCGCCTGAAGTCCGCGGCTCACCAGCAGCTCGATCTTCTCCTTGCGATGGCGGGTGAGGTGGTCCGGGTCGAAGATCTTGACCACGGTGTTGTGGTCGGCCTCGTAGACAGACCCTTCACCACCCTCACCGAGGAGTGATCCGAGCACCAAGGAGCCGCGCTTATCAGCGGATTCCCACACCACATCGTCGCCCGCGTGGGGAATCGAAGAGAACGCGAGCGGGGTATCGCGGGGCTTGAGTTTGGGCTTCGCCGAGAACGCGGCAGCCTGGGCAGCGAGAGGGGCAACGCGCCTTGGAGTAGCGGACTTGCCCACCCGGCCTCCAAGCTTGACGTCCGCTTCCGTCAATCCGAACGCCTTCCGGAAGTCATCGAGGAGCGGCTTCAGCGTAGACACCTCCGACTCGTCCTTGAAGTTGCCGTTACCCTCCGCGACATGAGCGGCATGTCGGGCGTACTTGCGCAGCCCGCGCTCGAACAGTGCCTGATCCGAGTCGACCTCAAGCTCGCCGTCCTTGGTCAGCACGCCAACGACCAAGCGCTTGGACAGTCGATGCGCGAGGAGGCGAATGCGCAGCTTGACGGTGATGTCGTGGGTCAGCAGGCACATCTCATAGGTGCCGGCGAATCGCTCGAAGAGCTGAAGGAACAAGTCATCCGCGTAGGGATTTGTGTCATCTCCGAGATCCCTCCGGATGAGCCCGACTCGGCTGGCGCTCTCGAGGAACGTGAGCGCAGCCCCCGCCTTTCTGATCGCGTCGGCTCGCTCCTGGCTCTCACTCGACGGATTGAGGCTGCTCTGCTTGGTGAGCTCGCCGACGACCTTTGTCGGCACAACGATCGGGTTGCTGTTCCGCAGGATGGCATCTTGCCCGCGCTCGAACAGCCGCTTCAGTCCGCCGGCACGGAGCGGGTCGGTGTCCATGAAGACGTTGGTGTCGATGAACAGCCGGCGGTTGGGCTGGAGAAACTCGACCGGGTCCAGGACCTGGTCAGTCGCACTCACAGGTCGCCCCCAAACGTGATGTTGCTTCGGAACTCCTCCACAGCGGCAGCGGTCTCGTCGCGGTCCGCTTGGCGGTGACGCTGGTAGGCGACGATGGCTCGCATCGGGATGCGTCGATGTGTGCCAACCCGGACGTGCCCAATCGTCCCCGCATCGATGAGCTTCATGAGGGTGGTCCGTGAGATGCCGAGCATGGTGGCGGCCTCAGTGCTGGTGAAGAGATCCTTCACCGGAACAACAACCGCGCCGGTGGAATGCTCGGCCTCCAGCAACTCGAGGACCTTCTCCGCACTCTTCCGGGTCAGGCTAAGAGTGACGGTCACCTCCCCCGGCGATGCGTCCAGCGCATCGCGCAGCGCCTGGACGTCGTCCGGCAGAATCTCTGACATACCCACTCCCAACCAACTCAGATGACTCCAAGTGGGTCAAATGTATCCATCTGCCCTAACTCATATCAACTGCCGTAAGTGACAGCCGCCCATCATCCGTTCTGCTTCACTGGTGGTCGAATCCAAGCGGCCAAGCACAGGCTGGACGACGAGGACGTGAGGCAACTGCGGGCCTACGCAGGCGCGATCGTGAACTACGAGAGCTTCGCGCAGCCCAACGTGAAGTGGGACTTCTGGCTCGTCGAGAATGAGACAACTCACACTGTCGACGAGCGGCGCTCGACAGTCGCACTTGCCGCACGGCGTCGTCCAGAACACTGGCACTTACCGAATGGTCGTCAAACAGTAGAGCGAGGCGATCTCCGACGCAGAGCACAGACTCAAACTTGTCCAGAACTCACTGCCGAGTGGCCGGGCGCCTGGTCCCTGCGAGGTTTCGCATCACGACGTTGGTGGCACCAGGCGGGCCTAGACCCAACAACGCTCCTCCCGCGAACCTCACGGAAGGAGCGTTTCCCCTAGTCAATTGGCGGAGGATACGAGATTCGAACTCGTGAGGGCGTGAACCCAACCCGCTTCCCAACTGGGCACAGTGCCGTTCAGGAAGGCCCGTACATGGCCGTGGCTAGCCGTTTCGCCAATCTCGCGGTCGGCAGCGAACACCGCTGAACAGGCAGGAATGAGACTAAAACTGAGACTAAGCCTCCGGCGGCGCTGTTCGATTGCTCCGGATCTCGGCAAGGCCAAGTCACAAGCCGAATCAGAGCCTACCTGGCAGATGCCACCGGACCTCCGGACGCCCAACTCGAACGCGGCCAAGACGGTCCACCGGGCTGGTCGCCACTACACACCCTGCGCGGCAGAACCGGATGTTCAGCCGTGCTCTCGACCGGGCAGGGCAGCGCCGGTCAGGAACGCGTCGTATGCCTCCCGAGCGTCTGGGTCGACGATGGGTTTGATCGAGCTGTAGCGGGTGTCACCGCCGTCACGATGCGGGCCGGAAAGCCAGTACTCCTCCTTCGTGTCGATGTCGAAGAAATTCGCGTCGAACATGCCCGGCCAGCGGCGAAGTGTCTTGCCGTGCCATGTCGCGGTCTTCCAGGTGCGGTTGAACCGCACCACGCTGATCCAGGCTGGGCCCTTGTCGATGTCATGGCCGGTCTTCAGCTGGACGAACGTCACGCGATCAGGCATGCGACCAAGTGTGCCCAAGTGAACTCCTTCTTGTTGCCCGGGCGGCCTGGTAGGCGGGCCTCCGATACCAACGACAGAATGATGCCGTGACCAACGGCTTGGCGGAGTACAGCGACTTCCTGGATGCTGCGCGGAGGCTGCGGCACACCCTCGAGGTGGCCGCACGAGCCCGGCGGCCAGACGGACCGTCGGTCAACGAGATCCGGGTGGCCGTTGCTGACGTGTTGTCGGCTGGCTGGCGTCTACCAGAGGTCGAGCCGATCACCGATCAGGCTTTGCCGTCGGCGGTGTCATCCGAGGACTGGCAGCGAGTGTTTGCCGGGCTGTGCGATTGGATCGGCGAGTTGGAGTACTACTCCACCAACCAGGACCTCCGCGGGGAGGAAGCGCAGGACGTGACGACCGGATCGGTGGCCGACGACCTGGCCGACATCTGGAAGGACCTCACCGACGCCCTCGAGGCCGATAGTCACGGAACCCCCTGGCAAGAAGTTGCCTGGGAAACCCGGTTCGGGCTGCAGACCCATTGGGGCAAGCACGCAGTGGAAGTACTGCGCGCGCTGCACAACCTGTGACCAGTACTCGGCCTGCGTGAGCCCAAGGCGCTCACAGCACGCGGCAGAACAGTGCGTTCGCAGTCCTGTTGCAGCGGGGACTGGAACAATGCGGTTATGGATCCCAGGCGGGACTTCGAGGGCAGCGTTCAGGGGCTGATCGGCCTCAACATCGAGGCGGTCGACTATTGGGACGTCCACAACTTCAGTGATGAGCCTGCCCGGTGGGACTACGGGGACTGGCATCACGCCGTCATGGGTGTGCAGCTGACCACGGATGCCGGACCGATCTCAGTGATATGGACGAGCCGCTTCCACCCCTACGGGGTGGAGGTGTTTCGGGAGCAGATCGAATCCTTCCTGGCGCTGGGGGAGGAAGGGCCGGAGCGGGTCGGCCCCGACGGGCCGTCGCTGTGGGACCGGTTCTTCGGACTCCCAATCATCGGTGCCGCAACGAACTGGGAAGTTCTCGAGCTGGGCCCCGGGATGCGGGATGGTCAGATCGTGACGCCGGCCAGGTCTGTCGATCTGCCGACCGCAGTGCGGCTGGACTTCGATGCCGGTTCGGTGTGGTTCGTCGCGGCGATACCCCAGTGGCCCGACATGGATCAGGTCTTCATGCCTGGTGACGAGGTGATGGTCGTCTTCAGCGCGGAGAAGGCCAGTGCGATGGGCTTGGAACCCTGGTTCTAGTGCAAGGCATTGAGTAAACGCAACGCGCCGGTCGCTGATGTCCGGACGTTTGGTCAGCGACGTCGCCTGACATGATTCGTAGGTGGAATCTGAGCGCATCGGCATACTTGGTCTGTTTCGGGTGATGCGTGAGTTCAGACGTGCGGCCAAGTCGAATAGGCGCCCGGTGATCGCGACGAGGGCTGCCCGCGATCGGTACGAGCCCCTGATCGAGTCGCTGACCGCAGGGCTCGGGCGGGAGTTCGGCATTGAGTTCCGTCGTGAAGAGGGCGGGCCCTCGAAGCGTAAGGCGCGGGTCTTCGTGACTACTCGGTGGGTTGCTGATCAGCCGTTGACCGCGTTCCCGGACTGGGCCGGACGATCGGAGGCGGTGGTTCGCCAGGTCGCGGACGTGGTGGGGCCAACCCTGCCCGCTGACGCCTTTGCTGCCACCCCTCCCGACCCGCCGGCCGAGATGGAGCGCCAGATGCGGGCGCAGGGTATCGAACTCATGCGGCTCGATTCGGATAACGACGACGTCGACGTAGTTGCCATGCGCCAGTACCTGAGCTTCCGGGATCGGCTGGGTGGCGACGTTCAGATCATGAGCGATGAGGATCGCACCATCCTCTCCGTAATCGCGTCAGTGACGCCCGACTGAAGCCTCCGGATCAACTGGCGGTACGTCCGCGCACGATCCTTGAGGTACTGGCGTCAGCTGGAAACACCTCACTACATGGTCGACTTGTGGCCGAGCGAAATTGGCGAGCGCCTAGTCTGCGGCGAGAGCGGACGTCTTCTGCACAAGGATGAGCTCATGCGAGCCGTGCTGAAACGCCTTGAGTTCACACCCCAACCTTCGACTCTTTCCGGTGAGCCGGCCGAGTTCTCGCTGCTGGTCCGCATGATCGTTGGCCCGCTGGATGCGCCGGGCGAGGAGTCCTTCGACGTGACTGTGTGTAGCCCGGAGTGGATCGCCCTCGAGTGTCGCCGGGTGGGCGGAATCTATGATGTCCGGCACCACGTCGTGGTCAACGTCGATCAGTTCGATGAACGGGCTCTCGCGGCCTGGCTCTCAGCCCGCGTGCAGGAAGTTGAGGCCGAAACGTGGTCGGCGGTCGGCGATCGACTCGGGCGCCTCGCCCATTGGGAATTCGAGGACTACCGAGCCTGAAGCCTCCGGTGGCGGAGGGGGATCAACCGCGCGAGCTGCGGCAGAACAGGATGTTCCCGAGGCCGGGCTGGAAGACTGGCTGCATGAAGAAGCAGGAGCTACCGTTGGCGAGCGCGCGATGGTTGTGGGCCCGCGGCGGATCGAGACTCTTCGGCCCCGGCGGTGTCGAGTACCATCACATGAGCACCCTTGAGCGCGCCGAGGTCGAGCGGCTCCTCACGCTGGACGAGCTCGACGCGGTCCAGGTCGAATGTGGTGCCGGTATCACCGAGTGGGTAGGTCCGACCGAAGCCCGCCGTCTGTGGCTGGGGATCGAACGGGACCTTCGGGACGTCGAGGGGTGGCGCCCACCGTCCGAAGCGCGCGGGATGCAGCAGTATGAAGCGGAACTGTGGAGGTCAGCCGACGGCCACCACCTCATGGTCTTCGTGAACGAATAGTCGAACTGCCCGGTCGGCGGCTAGAAGCGGTCGTTCGGGTGCGAACTGGGAGGTCACCGATCGGGGCGGCGTCAACTTCGCAGACGGGTGGGCCGACGTGAAGGCGAGGGACTTCGGCTGCTGAGTCGACCCGACAGGCTGGACCGCCTACCCTGCGGCATGCGCGTGGTGCAGCGGAGCTGCGGTTAGCCTTGCGTTCATGTCGAGCGTCACCGATGACCGGTTCGTCTGGTCTCGCGCGTTCCTTGGCGCGCTTTCCGTGGGGTTCCTTGTTGTGGCCGCCTTCTTCGTGCTCATCGATATGGCGGCGATTGATCCCGCGGATCACCTACCCTCCGAGACTTCGCACGTGAGGGCGTGAACCCAACCCACTTTCCAACTGGGCACAGTGCCGTTCAGGGATGTCCGCACATGACCGTGACTAGCCGGTTCGCTGATCTGCCGGACGTGCACGAACTGCTCCGAACGTGAGTAACTGAGACCAGAACTGAGACCACGCCTCGCGAGCTTGGACGGTCACCTGTTCGATTGAGGGCGCGACCCATTCATCGTGGCCACCGTGACCGGCAGAATTGTCACGGGTAGTTGAGCCGGAGTCGCTGGACGCGCCGCTCGTAGACGCCGAGGATGAACGGTGGTGGGGTTCGCAAAGCCCAGCGCCTGATCGCGGCTTCGTTGGCGATCAGCCGTGCCAAGACCGACGAAGCTGGCACGCGCTGGTTCGTGACAGTGACCACGCGGGCGTTGCACATGTGCACGATCCGAGCCTCGACCGGATTGCGCGCAATCGCGGTGTCCTTGGTCAGGATGCATTCGCCGCGCTGGCTCGACTCGCGGATCCAGTCAATGTCGGCGATCTCCTGGCTCCGCTCGAATCCGTACCTTTCGTCCATCGTGGTGAGGAGCCAGCCCTGCTCGCGGAGACCGTCGGGAATGATCCGCGAGCCCAGATTGCGGTCCAGGAAGAACCTCGGCTGGGAATCCTCGCGCACCATGGCGGCTCAAGCAGCCAGGGCGAGCACCTCGCCCACGTCCAGCCGATAGTCTTCGGCCACCAGTTCGGCCGGTTCCCCGGAATCCAGACGCGACTTCACCGCGTCCACCCGAATGCCACGACTGGCGAGCGTCGGGACACCGAAATTCCGCAGCGGGTCGACAAAGACCTCCGGCCTGTACTGCGGCAGCCGGATCAGAGCGACGTGGCCGTCCCGGTAGGTGATGGTCTGCAGGTAGTCCTCGATCACGTCCCGGAAGACCAGCTGATTGCTGCGCAGCACAACGAGACTGTCCCTCAATTCGGGGTCATCCTCGCCGTACTGCCACAACACCTCGGCGCCATCAGTCTTCAACTGCTCACTCGCCAGCGCAGCCCGGACACCGAACTCGCGCTCGAGCCGGTGGATCGCAGGCCGAATCCTCTGCATCGGAACACCGGCCTGCCTGAAGGCGGCCAGCACGTAGGCCTCTCCCAGCCCGACGAACGGCACCACCGGGCCGTGGCCAACGCCTGTCGTCGTGATCAGCGCGTCCACCTGGTGCTGGGCGCCGTCGATGCCCTTGAACACGTAGCCCCGAGCCCAGTTGCGAAGGGTTGCAGGCGGCACGTTCACAACTCGCGCAGCATCACTCAACGTGTAAAGCGGCGCGGTGAACTCAAGATCATCCGCATGCTTGGCCATGTGCTCAGCGTAGCCGGGGCCGCCCACAGAAGCCCTCTCCGGCGGCGTGTCTGGCGAGACACCGATTCACCCGGGCCGGGCCGAGCGCCAGCGCTTGCCATAGACCGCCCTGACAGGGCACGTGCCCAATAGCCTGAACTTCGTGGACCCAACAGATCGCCGGCCTTCAGGACCTTCTCCGGATCTTGAGCGCCAACTCGCCACGCTCCGCGTCGAGAACCAACGCCTGCGGAACCTGCTGCGGGTGAGTGACGGCGTGGAGCCCCCACCGGAGCAGCCGACACTCGCCCCCACTGATCCCGACCTGGTGACGAACGCGTCGCCGCTGGAGGCCAAGCTGGCGTTGTACATGCGGCTCTTCGCAGCCCGTAGGGACGTGTACGCGCAGTACTGGGAGAACCCGCGGAAGCAGACCAAGGGCTGGTTACCGGTGACGCGCGACCCGTTCCGCAAGGGATCACTCTGGGACCGGCGTCCACTGCCACTGACTACCGAAGTGATCGCAGCCCACCTGCGCAACGACACGGATCTGTTCATCGGCCTGTATCCACTCCTGCCGGACACGACCTGCTGGTGGTTGGCGGCCGACTTCGACGGACCGCAGGCCATGCTTGACGCCCACGCCTACGTGAAGGCGGCCGCGTCGCTGGGCGTGCCGTGCGGGCTGGAGATCTCCCAATCCGGACGAGGGGCGCACGCCTGGACGTTCTTCACCGCACCCGTGTCGGCGGCCGACGCCCGAGCGATGGGCACCGCCTGCATCCACCGGGCGATGGGGCTGCGCGGATCCATGCCACTGGCCAGCTACGACCGGCTGTTCCCGAACCAGGACACCGTCCCCACCGGCGCCTCCGGGGTCGGGAACCTGATCGCTGCACCGCTGAACGGGAAACGACGCCAGGAGCGTGGCACCACTGTGTTCGTCGATCTCGCCACGTGGGAGCCGTGGCCCGACCAATGGGAGTACCTGTCCCGCCTCGACCGGATGACACCACGCCAGGTGTCTGCCGTCGCCCGACAGGACAGGATCAGCGTCGGCCCCGAGGTGACCCGGCTCGAGGCCTCACCCGCCACAGCCATCCATCCCCGGCCTCCGGCCCAGGTGCGAGGGACCCTCGGAGCGACCCTGCGCATTCTGGACGAGGATCTGACCCCGGAGTTGTCGGCCGCGCTGCGCCACGCGGCGACGATCCACAACCCGGGCTTCTACGAGGCACAGCGGGCACGCCGCTCCACCTGGAACATACCCCGCTTCATCCAGGGCTTCGACGTCGCCATCAACGACGACCTGATCCTGCCGCGCGGACTACGCGACCACGCCGCGGCCCTGATCAACCAGACCGGGAGCGAACTGACCTGTACCGACGAGCGAGATCAGGGCAAGGAACTGAACGTGTCGTTCCTCGGTGAACTCGACGACCGCCAGGCCACGGCAGTGGACGGGATGCTCGCCCACGAGGACGGCATCCTGCACGCACCCACCGGCTCCGGGAAGACAGTGATGGCCTGCGCCATCATCGCCGAACGCTCAGTCAGCACCCTGATCCTGATCAACAAGACCGCGCTCGCCTCACAGTGGCGCGAGCAGATCAAGACCATGCTCGGCATCGAGGCCGGCCAACTCGGTGGCGGACGAGTCAAGACCCGCGGACAGGTCGACATCATGCTCCTGCAGTCCTTGGCCCGGCACAGCCCGGCCGAGATCAACGAGCTGACCGCCGGCTACGGTCAGGTCATCGTCGACGAGTGTCACCACATCGCGGCCGGCTCCTACGAGAACGTCGTCTCCCAGATCGGTGCATCGTGGTGGCTCGGTCTCACCGCGACCCCGGAGCGCAAGGACGGCCTCGAACAGCTCACGACGTGGCAACTCGGGCCCGTCCGCCACGTCATCACCGACACCCTCCCCGATCAGGACAACCTCGTCACCCCCTACGACGGACCGCGCCGCAACCTCCGCGTCCACGAGACCTCGTACCGCTGCCCGCCCGATCTCGACCTCGCCCAGCCCGGCGCGATCACCCAACTCGGCGGCATGCTCGCCGCCGACACCGCCCGAAACCACCAGATCGCCGCCGACATCACCGACGCGCTCCGAGAAGGACGCAAGTGCCTCGTCCTGTCCCGCCGACGCGACCACCTCACAGCACTCGCCGCACTCCTACCGGACACCGGAGCGATGATCATGCGCGGCGGCACCGGCGCCAAGGCACTGGCCGAGATCCGCAGCCGCATCGCCGACACCGACTTTGGCGACCCGCTCCTGATCATGACCACCGTCCCCTACGGCGGCGAAGGCTTCGACGCACCGGTCATCGACACCGTCTTCCTCACCGGACCCATCTCCTACCCCGGCCTGGTCATCCAGGCCGTCGGACGCGCCCTGCGTCGCCACGAGGCCAAAACTGACGTCATCGTCCACGACTACATCGACACCAGCGTGCCTGTCCTCAAGGCCCAATACGCCCGACGCCGCGCCGCCTACCGACAGATGGGCTTCATCAACTAGGGACGGCCGGCCAAGGTGCCCGTCAGGGACAGCCTGAGTTGTATTCACCACCGCGACCGGCGAGCGCGGCGATCCCGTAAACCAACTCGCTTTCGCAGCGAGCGCCGTGCCGACTCCGGCGCGTCGGGCCGTTCGCCGGCGTCCGCACGCGACCCAATCGAACAGCGCTGAGGGCCCCTCCGCGAACAGCAACTGAGACCAGAACTGAGACTGAAGCCCGAAACGCTCCTCCCGCGAACCTCGCGGTCGGAGCGTTTCCCCTAGTCAACTGGCGGAGGATACGAGATTCGAACTCGTGAGGGCGTTAACCCAACCCGCTTTCCAAGCGAGCGCCATAGGCCTCTAGGCGAATCCTCCGTCGGCGATGATACCGGCTCAGAGGCTGCGAACTCCAACCGGGCGACGTCCCTTGTCAGGGCGCAACGAAGCGCCTAGTCCAACCCGAAGTAGCCCGGGTCGTCCAGGAATCGCCGGTAGAGGGCAACGGTGAGCAGCTGGTTCCAGCGGCGCGGCTGGAAGCCGGCGTCGTCCAGCTCGATCAGTTGGGCCTCAGGGATCGCGGCCAGGATCGGGGAGTGGGTGGCCAGCAGCACCTGGATGCCGTCGCTGCGCAGGTCGCGCAGCTGGTTGGCCAGCGTGATCTGGGATAGCAGCGACAGGCCGGCCTCGGGCTCGTCCAGCACCAGAAGGCCGCCGCGTCCACTCATGTGGCCGAGCTTGGTGGTGAGCAGCTGGTGAAATGCCTGGCCGTGGGAGTACTCGTGGTACGGACGCTCCGGGTCGGCCGGCGAGGGATGCTCCTCCAGATAGGTGAGCAGCCCGTGCATGGTCTCGGCCCGCAGGAAGTAGCCCCACTTCGAGCGGGCCAGGCCGCGGGTCAGCTGCAGATGCTCATGCAGCCCCGACTCGCTGGGCCGCGAGCTGTGCCGAAAGTTGGTGCTGCCACCCTCGGCGTTCAGCCCGTAGGCCATCGCGATCGCCTCGACGATCGTCGACTTGCCGACCCCGTTCTCCCCCACCAGGATCGTCAGCTCCGACAGCTCCAGCCCCTCGGCGGCCAGCTGAGCCACCGGCGCCAACGTGAACGGCCAGCCCTCCTGCGCAACGTCCGGACGCAACCGCACCTCTCGCACCGGGAGCGAACTGAACGCCGTCACGCCCGCCAGGCTAGAACCCGCCCCCGACAGCGTCCGGTTGGGGTGACGCCGACCCAGCGCGCAGCTCTATTGCTTGTCGGTCACCAACTTGCCGTTGGCATCGGTATAGCTGAGGGACGCCATCGGGTCGACGGTGCCCCTCACCGTCGCGCTGACAACGACAAGCACCCGTCCACCCAACTCCGCGGTCTGGACCTCGGCCTGCTTCCCTGCCGTCTTTGGATCCGGCTGGGACGCCCCCACCGGCAACAGAGCCGCGGTGGTCGCTCGACCCTCGCCTGACTCCGCCCAGCTGGTCAGATAGGTCGGACGACCGTCAGCGACGGTCAGGGTGCTGACCCCGCCGCTAGGCGACACTGAGCCGAGCACACCCAGCCGATCGGACAGGTAGTAGGTGACGTGGCCGAGCGCCACGCTGGGCGCCAGGCTGCCCTCTCCATCGCGATAGCTCCCGTCAGCGCCACGCCACAGGTAGTCGCGCAACCCGACGTACTCGCCGCCGAAATCGGTCGTCCGGAATACTGCCGTCCCGTCGAGTTGACCGAACGGCACAATGTCGGAGCCAAAGGACCCGAACGCCTCGGACGGTTCCTTGTCGAAGTACTGAATCCAGTTCAGCCGATGCGGCACGAAGCCGACAATCACCTTCGGCGTGACCTGGAACCAGCTGATCGACCGGCCGTCGTTGGTGGCCGTGTGCTGGTAGTCCACCCGATCACCGCGGACGACGGCGACCTCCACCGAGTAGAGCCCGCCAGGCAGCAGCGTCGCGTTCACCCGCACTCTGGTCGCCATGAGCTCGGCGACCAACGGCCCGTCGCTGAACACGACCTGATCGGTGGTGCCTGGTAGGACGAGCCCCGGCGTCGTGGACGCGCTCGCCGACACCGACGGCGTACCGACGACCGGCGAGTCCGCACGGTGCAGCAGGGACGTCCCCGCCCAGCCGAGTCCGGCCACAAGAGCCAGGGCTGCCGCTCCACCGGCCACGACGCCGATCCGACGCCGGGCGCGCAGCTGCCGTCCGCGAGTGACCACCGCGTCCAGCTCGGGCAGGTCGGAGACCGGCTCGACAAGCTGCGTCAGACCGCCCCGCATCCGGGTTTCCAGATCGTCCATCACCGCTCCCCTTCCTTCACTGTTGCCGTCTGCCGGCGCATGCTGGCCAGCCCGCGCGAGCAGGCCGCCTTCACCGTCCCCACGCTGACGCCCAGCACGTGCGCCACGTCTGCCTCGCTCAGATCGTCGAAGTAGCGCAGGACGATCACCTGCCGCTGTTGTGGTGAGAGGGTGCGCAGCAGCCGGGCCACCTCGTCCCGGTCGTCGACGCTCGCCTCGGCCGAACCGGACGCGGCGAACTCGGTCAGCTCGGAAGCCTGCGGCCCGCGCTGCCGCCAGCGGTCGATGTTCAGGTTCACCAGGATGCGTCGGGCGTAGCCACGGGCATCTTCGGGACGCAGCCGCCACCAGACCGCGTAGGTGCGAGCCAGCGCCTCCTGGGTGAGTTCCTTGGCGACTTCGCGGTCGCCGCTGAGCAGGTACGCGGTGCGCCCGAGATATGGCGAGGCGTCCGCGAAGAACTCAGCGAACTCCTGCTCGCGGCGACTGACCCGTTCGGTGCCCACGTATCCTCCTCGGTGCTTTCAACCCTGCCCTACGTGACTGGCCGGCGTTTGGTTGACGCCGAAGTCAGAGCAGGTTGCGCGACTCCAGATGCAGCAAGCGCCCCGGGGATGGCCGGGGCGCTCGTTGCCGGGCTGAGCTACTTCCCGAGGTGGACGGCCTTGCCCGTGGGGTCCACGTAGTCGGCGGAGAGGACGACGGTGCTGGTCTTCTCGTTGCCGTGATTCACGGCAAGCACCACTACCCAGCCGTCGGACAGCGTCACCGACGTCCAGCCTGATGCCGCAGCCTTCGGGTTGAGCGTGAGCTGCAGATTGGTCGTCCCCGGCGGAAACGCCGTGTAGTTGGCCCAGGTGCAGCCGGTCGGGGGAACCTCACCGCAGTGGCCGAGGCCGCCATCGATCAGGCCGGACGGCTTGACGTCCTTGAGCGCGTAGCTCGTGCCACCGAGCGTGCCGCCGCTCCAGATGCCGAGGTCCCCGACCTCCTCCGAGCGGTAGACGCGAACCTTCTCGCCAGCCACAGCCACTTCGGCGCTGGGCACCGCTGCGCCCGAGGTGGAGTGCAGCGAGCCGTCCGGGGTTTGCCAGATGACTTCCGTGCCTTTGGTCGGATCAGCCAGGCCACGCTCAAGCACGGTCACCTGCGCGGTCAGACCGGCCGCGGCGAGTGACTTGATGTCGTGACCCCACATGCCCGCCGCTGATCCGAGCTTCAGACTGCCGCTCGTCGCCGTCCCCGGCAGGATCGTCACCACAATCCGCTTGCCGACCGCGAGGAAAGCTGCCGAAGTGCGTCCGGGCTTGATCACAGAGGTGGCCTGCTCGTCCGGGTGCCCCGGCTTGCTGGCGGTCGCCGTGATCGCGATGCCGGAGCTCGTCGGATTGGCCGCGACCACCATGGAGTCGAACGGCGCACGCGACTTGTTCATGTTGAACCCGGTCAGGTCGAAGGTCGCCTTCGCCGGGGCGGGGTCGACAACCGTCGGGCTCGCCGAGGTGGACGGGGTCAGCGATGGTGGCGTGATCGACGGATCCCGTGAGGTCACCGGCGACGGCGTGGCCGCAACCGGACCATGAGCCCCGCGTCCGACCGTGGTCGCGACCACCAGACCCAATCCGGCGGCGGTGACCAGCATCGCAGTCAGCCCGGCGCCGATCCGCATCGCCCGGGAGCGCCGAACCCGATGCCCAGCCTCGACCAGGTCGTCGGCGTCCAGGTCGGAGTCGATCGGCTCGGCCGCCCGAGCCAGGTCGGTGCGCAGCAGTTCCTCAAGATCATTCATCGCAGGCCTCCTTCATCGGCCATCTGGTAGTGCTGGCGAAGCGCGGCCAGGCCCCGCGAGGAGGCCGATTTCACCGCGCCGGTGCTGATTCCGAGGAGTTCGGCGGTGGCCGCCTCGGACAAGTCGTCGAAGTAGCGCAGGACGATCACGCGTCGCTGCTGGGTGGGCAGTCCGTCCAGAAGCCGGACGATCTGATCCCGGTCGTCCACCTGGGCTTGCGCATGATCGATGGACGCCTGTTCGGCCAGTTCGGTCGGGATCGGCGGTCGCCTGCGCCAGCGGTCGATGTTGAGATTGACCAGCACCCGGCGGGTGTAGCCGGTGGCCTCGTCGCGGCGGACCCGGCGCCAGGCCAGGTAGGTCTTGAGCAGTGCCTCCTGAACCAGGTCGTCGGCCAGCGCCCGGTCGCCGCACAACAGATACGCGGTGCGGGTCAGGCTCCGCGAGGACGCCCGGACGAAGTCGGCGAACTCGGCGTCCCGAGTGGGGGTGGGTGATCCGAACATCTGACCTCTCTCGTCTTGCCTCACCTTCTCCTACGCAGCCGGGCCCGCGAAGGTTGTCTGCTGCGGGTCGCCGATTTCGAGACCGTGGGCGGTGCAACCGGACGCCGGCGTGTCAGGCTGGGTTCATGCGCGTCGCCTTGGCCCAACTCCGCTCCGGCAGCGATACGTTGGAGAACCTCGCACTGGTCGCCGATCACATCGCCCGCGCCGCCGGACGGGCCGAGCTGCTGGTCTTCCCGGAAGCCACGATGAGTTCGTTCGCCGGCCCGGCCCACCTGGCCGCGCAACCGCTGGACGGGCCGTGGGCAGGCCAGGTACGCCAACTGGCCACCGAGGCCGACCTGACAGTGGTCGTCGGCATGTTCACCCCCGGCGCGGGACGGGCCCGCAACACCCTGCTGGTCGCCGGTGCCGCCGAAACCCACTACGACAAGCTGCATCTGTTCGACGCGCTGGGCCAGCGCGAGTCCGATCACCTCGAGCCGGGCGCCGCATTGGCGTCGTTCTCGCTGGGGACGCATCAGCTCGGCCTGGCCACCTGCTACGACGTCCGGTTCCCGTCGTTGTTCACCGCGCTGGCCAGGGGTGGAGCCGAGCTGATCGTGTTGCCGGCCTCCTGGGCGTCCGGACCGGGCAAGCTGCACCAGTGGCGCACCCTGGTCACCGCCCGCGCGATGGATTCGACCAGCTTCGTGGTGGCCGTCGATCAGGCCGTCGGGGTGGACGATCGTCCGGGCTCCGCCACCGGCATCGGCCACTCGATGGTGGTCGGGCCGACCGGTGAGGTGCTCCTCGAACTCGGCGACGAGCCGGAGCTGGCCTTCATCGACCTCGACCTGACCGCGGTTCCCGCCGTCCGGCTGCGCCTGCCCGTCCTGGCGCACAGCCGCCCGCTGCCCTGAGCGTGGACGGTCCCACCGACCGTCCACCCCGGACCTCAGCCGACCGACCAGTCCGCGCCGCAGAAAAGGGGACTGTCCCCTTTTCTGCGGGCACAGCCGTCCACTCCCCTGAGAACAGCGAAGCCGGCAGCCCCCGGCCACCGGCTTGCTGCCAGCCCCGAAGGACTGGAACTCAACCGCCCCTAGCTAGGACTCGCACTCGGCTCGGGCGAGGCCGGAGCCGAGCCGGACTCCGAAGGCGCGACCGACGGCGCGACCGAGGGCGGGGTGATTCCGCACTGCTTGACCTCCTGATCGACCTGCTTAGTCAGCCGCGACTTGCCGGCCGCAACCGCCTGAGCGACGGTGCCGGAGTAGATGGTGTTGTCAGCAGACTGCAGGTTCACCGCGGACGCCTTCTCGCACAGGTGGTAGACCTCGCCGGACTTGGTCCAGAAGACCTCGTCCTTTCCGGTGAGCTGGACGACCTGGTTGCTGTCGGCGACCACGCCCTCCTTCGACGGCGGGTTGGGGCTGACCCCGAAGGCGATCGCAACCACAGCGAGGATCGCAGCCAGGCCACCGGCAATCGCCTTCTGCTTGCCGTCCATGTTCTTGTTGGTGAGCACCATCACGATCAGCGGCAGGAACGCCAGCACCGCGATGAACGCCCCCAGTTGGTTCTGCACGAAGAAGCGGACGGTGTCCTTCTTCGACGCCGGATCGAGCCGGTTGGCCTTCTTCCACAGCAGCGAGCCGGTCACCGAGAGCGCGCCGATCACCACGATCGCCACGCACAGCCAGATCAGCATCGTCGTCGTGAACGGCGACTGCTTCAGCATCCAGAAGATCGCGAACGCTTCGGCACCGATCGCCACCACCCAGGCCACCAGCGCGATGATCCGCAGCGTGGTCGCCTGCTGCTTGGCCTCGGGAGTCGGCTTCCAGTTCGCCACCTGCTCCTCGAATGCTTTGTTCGAGGCGTCCTCGGGCAAGTCCGCCGCCCGCACCAACTTCTTCGCCATGCTTCCTCCTTCGACCTGGCGAAAGCATAGGCAAACCGGCCCGTCCGCACAGCCACCACGTCCAGATTCGCCTGCTGTCGGACCGGCCGACGTCGGGATCCGGCTCGCCCTCGACCGTCCCGGCCAGGTAGCATGGGTTCTGGTTCCCCGCGCGGCGGTACCTCGCCCAACTCCCCCAGGGTCGGAAGACAGCAAGGGTAAGTGAGCTCTATCGGGTGCGCGGGGGCCGCTTCAATTTCCGGGCCGACGAATGTGGGCTGCAACCCGTAAGGTGCACGTCGTGGACGAAAGCGACGAGGAGTTCTCCGAAGACGCGCTCGAGTTGTTCGAGCAGGACGGACCCGACCTGTTCGGCTCGCCTTCCCCTGCCCTCGAAGAACTCCCCGACGACGTGGACGCCCAATCGCCGGAGGTGACCGCAGCCTTGATGGAGGCGGTGGACGCCCGTCGGCTATCGGCCAACACCGTGACCCGTCCGGACACTCCGCTGGCGCTGTACCGGCGCTACCGTCCCGACACCTTCGCCGAAGTCATCGGCCAAGAACACGTCACCGAGCCGCTGCAGCGCGCGCTGGCCAACAACCGGGTCAACCATGCCTATCTGTTCTCCGGGCCGCGCGGCTGCGGCAAGACCACCTCGGCCCGCATCCTGGCTCGCTGCCTGAACTGCGAGCAGGGCCCGACCACCACCCCGTGCGGGGAGTGCCAGTCGTGCCGCGATCTGGCCCGCGGCGGCGCCGGCAGCATCGACGTGATCGAGATCGACGCCGCCTCCCACGGTGGTGTCGACGATGCCCGTGACCTGCGCGAACGAGCGTTCTTCGCACCCGTCCACAGCCGCTACAAGATCTACATCATCGACGAGGCGCACATGGTGACCCCGCAGGGCTTCAATGCCTTGCTGAAGGTCGTCGAAGAGCCGCCGCCACACGTCCGCTTCATCTTTGCGACCACCGAGCCCGACAAGGTGCTCGGCACGATCCGTTCCCGCACCCACCACTACCCGTTCCGGCTGGTGCCGCCGAAGACCCTGTCGGCCTACCTGGCCACGCTGTGTGAGGCCGAGGGGATCGCCGTTGAGCCGGCTGTGCTGCCGCTGGTGGTGCGGGCCGGGGCCGGTTCGGTGCGAGACTCGCTGTCGGTGCTCGACCAGCTCCTCGGTGGAGCCGCCGAGACCGGAGTCAGCTACGCCCAGGCCACCGCCCTGCTCGGCTACACCCCCGACGCGCTGCTCGACGAGATCGTGGACGCCTTCGCCGCCGGTGACGCCCAGGGCGTGTTCGCCGCTGTCGACAAGGTGATCGAGGTCGGCCAGGATCCGCGCCGGTTCGCCGAGGACCTGCTGCGCCGGTTGCGCGATCTGATCATCGTGGCAGCTGTGCCGGAGGCGCTCAGCAACGGCTTGGTCGATGTGGCCGGCGACCAGGCCGAGCGGCTCGCAGCCCAGGCCAGTGCCCTGGGCGCCGGCGAACTCACCCGCGCCGCCGAGGTGATCGCGGTCGGGCTGACCGAGATGCGCGGCACCACTGCACCGCGACTGCACCTGGAGCTGATGTGCGCCCGGGTGCTGCTGCCCGGAGCCGATGTCGACGGACGCGGCCTGCACGCCCGCCTTGATCGGCTGGAGCGCCGAGTCGGGATCGGCGGCGAACTGCCCGCTGCAGCACGGATGGACGAACCCGCAGCCCCGACTCCAGGCCGTCCGACTCCGGCACCCGCAGAGAACAGAGCGCAAACCCCGAGCCCGGCAGCTCCAGCGACCGAAGAGCCCGCATCGACCCCACGGGCAGGGTCCCGACGCCAGGCCGCCATGGCGCAGGCCGCCGCCGAAGCGGCTGCAGCCCAGGCGTCCACGGCTGAGCCGGCTGCGGCACCGAAGGCAACGCCTGCTCCCGCACCGAAGGCCGCGCCTGCTCCCGCCCCCGCGGCTGAGGTAGCCGAAGCCCCCGCGCCCACCCCGACTGCCGAACCCACCGAAGCCCCGGCCTCGGCACCCAGCGGACGGCTCTCCGGAGCCGACCTGCGCCGGCTGTGGCCCGAGATCCTCGAGAACGTCAAACACCGGCGCCGGTTCACGTGGATCCTGCTCAGTCAGAACGCCCAGGTCGTCGACGTCCGCAACGAGGTGCTCACCCTCGGCCTGGCCAACACCGGCGCCAAGGAGAGCTTCGCCCGCGGCGGCAACTCCGAGGTACTGCGCGAGGCGATCCTCGAGGTGATCGGGGCCGCCTTCCATATCGAACTGATCCTCGACGCCACCGCGGACGCTCCGAAGCCGGCCGCCGCCGCACCGGAGCCGGAACCGTCCGCACCGGCCAGTCCGGAGCGGGCAGCCGCGATCGAAGAGGCGCGGGCGAACATTCGTCCGACCAAGTCGGCGAACTCGCCGTCCGAACCACCCGAGGAAGAAGTCGAACCCGACCGCGACGATGAAGTCGTCGATGCCGGAGACGCCTCGACCGAAGAGCTGTTGATGAAGCACCTCGGCGCCGAACTGCTCGGCGACGAGGGCTGAGTCGGCCCGGACGTCCGGCGCGGCTAGCATGACAGGCACCCGATAGGAGCACCATGTTCGATCCCAGTTCGCTCGACCTGAACGCCCTGCTCGCTCAAGCGCAGGCGATGCAGAGCCAGCTTGAGGCGGCCCAGGCCGACCTGGCCAACCAAACGGTGACCGGCAGCTCCGGCGGCGGGCTGGTCGAAGCCACCCTGACCGGTACCGGTGAACTGGTCGGGCTGAGGATCTCCCCGGAGGCCTGCGATCCGACCGACACCGAGACTCTGGCCGACCTGGTCGTAGCCGCGGTCCGTGACGCCAACCATCAGGCGATGGCGCTGGCTCAGGCGACGATGCCGCCGATGCCCGAACTGGGGTTGTGATCGGGCTCGCCCGGCGCTGAAGGAGCAGGTTTGTACGAAGGTCCGATCCAGGATCTGATCGATGAGTTGGGCAGGCTGCCCGGCATCGGTCCCAAAGGCGCGCAGCGAATCGCCTTCTACATCCTGGCCGCCGACAAGGCCGACGTAGAGCGGCTGGCCGCCACCCTGCGAGAGGTCACCGAGAAGGTTCGCTTCTGCGAGGTCTGTTTCAACATCTCCGAAGAGGAACGTTGCCGAGTCTGCCGCGATCCACGCCGCGACCGCAGTGCGATCTGCGTGGTCGAGGAGTCCAAGGACGTGATGGCGATCGAGCGCACTCGCGAGTTCCGCGGGCTGTACCACGTGCTCGGCGGCGCGATCAGCCCGATCGACAATGTCGGCCCGGCCGACCTGCACATCCGCGAGCTGCTCACCCGACTGCAGGATTCGACGATCACCGAAGTCATCCTGGCCACCGACCCGAACCTGGAAGGTGAGGCGACAGCCACCTACATCGCCCGGCTGCTCGGCGGGACGGGGGTCACCGTCTCTCGGCTGGCCAGTGGGCTGCCGGTGGGCGGCGACCTGGAGTACGCCGACGAAGTCACTCTCGGCCGGGCATTCTCCGGCCGGCGGCGACTCAACGAGGGGGCAGTGCAGTCTTGAGGAATCACCGGATCCGGCTGATCGCATCAGACCTGGACGGCACGCTGCTACGCGATGACAAGACGGTCAGCCTGCGCACGTCCACTGCCATCGCGGCGGCGCGCGAAGCCGGGATGTTCGTCCTCGCCGCCACCGGACGCCAGCACACCCAGGTGCCGGCCGAGGTGGAGGCGGCCGGGCTGAGTCACATCGTCGGCAGCAATGGAGCGATCGCCGTCGAACTGCCGAGCCGCCAGGTGCTCTTCGAGGAGTTGCTCAGCCCGTCCGCGATCGCGGTGATCGTCGACTTCCTCACCGCCGAAGTGCCCGAGGCCCGCGTCTCGGCGGTGCGCGATCATGGCACTCGGCACGCTGCCGCACCCGGCTACGTCGATCTGCTCAGCGCTATGGAACGCGATCGAGGCTGGTGGCACCTCGACACCGAGCCGCTGGAGGCGGTGATCGGCGAGCCGACGCTGAAGCTGACCGTCCGCCACCCTCGGCTGAGCGCCGAGCAGCTGCGAATGCTGCTGGCCGAATCCGGGCTGGGCGGCTTCCATGCGACAACCTCAGGCGCACCCTTCCTCGAGATCGGGGCTCCGGGCGTGACCAAGGCCACCGGGGTGGCCCACTTGTGCCAGCTGCTCGGAGTGACCTCCTACGAGGTGCTCGCCGCCGGAGATGCTCGCAACGATCTGGAGCTGATCGGCTGGGCCGGAGTAGGTGTGGCCGTCGGCAATGCTGATCCGATTACCATCGCCGCGGCAGACTGGGTGACGGCCAGCAACGAGCAGGACGGCGTCGCGCTGGCCATCGAGTCCGCACTTGCCCAGGAGATGTCGTGATGAACCAGTCCGGTGATCCGGTCCTGACCCGGTGGGCGGCCGACTGCGCCGAGCACCTGCTGACGCAGTTCCCCGACTTCGCCGATCACAGCGCAGAGGCCGCCATTGCGTCCGCTCGCGCCTGGGCCGACGGCTCCGGCAGCCTCGACGACTGCCGGGACGCGGCCTACGCCGCGCATTTGTCGGCCCGCGAGCTCTCCGAGGCCGGCTACCGCGCGGTGGCCACCTGTGTGCGGACCGCAGCCAACGCCGCTGCAAGCTGCGACGACGCCACCCTCGCCGAAACGGCCGCCGAGTACGCCATTGAGGCGCTCGGCCTGAACAGCGCACCGTGTGAGCTGACCAGCTCCGTCCAGGCCGAACGTCGCTGGCAGTGGACGCAGTTGCCCGAACCCCAGCGCAGCACTCTGTTCGATGCTGAGCCGCCTGAGCCGTCCGCCGCTTCCTGCGCGATCTAGGCCCCGCACGCTGTTCCCTGGGGTCCTGCCGTTCCCTGAGCCCGCGCTTCCCCGAGGGCATCGCGTTGCCCGCAGAAAAGGGGACTGTCCCCTTCTCTGCGGGCTGAGCGCCTCTCGCCCAACCTGAGGGGATGCTCACAGGCGCGGCACAGGGTGGATGTGCATGCTGAGGTCACTCGGCAGTAAGGGAGGCAAGACATGCGGCGATTCCCAGGCCCGGACTACTTCACGGGCTGGCACATGGTGGCCGGCATCGCAGGGTTCCTCGGCACCTTGCTCGTGCTCGCTCTGATCACCGCGCTGGTGATCTTCCTGGTCCGGCGTGGCAAGAACCACCCGGCCCCGATCAACGTCCGTCCACCTCTCCCACCGGCACTGCAGTTGCTGGACGAGCGGCTGGCCCGCGGCGAGATTGAGATCGACGACTATCTCAACCGCAAGGCGGCCATGCTTGGAGCACCCACCACGGCCGCCGAACCGGCGGCCTGGCCCGAGCCGGGGCAGGACCCGACCCGGGCGACATCAGGCCCGACGGGCGCCGCTGAATAGCAGCACCGTCGACGGCTGAACCAGGACGCGGCCGGGTCCCAACGCCCGTAGGGGCCCGGCGCGTCCGGCTCTGGTTTCAACCAGGGTTGCCCACAGCCCTAGAATGTGGGGGTCCGCACGGCACTGATGGGGCCATCACCCCGGAGCTGCCGGAAGAACGGAGCGCGAGCTCTCAATAGAACCGGCTGCGGCGAGCAAGAGCGGGGTGCCGATCTCGGCACCCAAGAAGGGTGGTACCGCGGGGTTCGCCTCGTCCCTTCGTCCGAGACGTTGACGAAGGGCACCCGATGACCACCGACTCCCAACCGCATCCGCTGTATCGCGCCGTCCCGGCGATGCTCGACCTGCCGGCGATGGAGCACGAGATCCTCGACTTCTGGGCGGCGAGCGATACCTTCGCGGCCAGCCTTGAGCGCACCGAAGCCGGGGCGCCGTGGACGTTCTACGAGGGACCGCCGACCGCCAATGGCAAGCCCGGCACCCACCACATCGAGGCCCGGGTTTTCAAAGACGTGTTCCCGCGGTTCAAGACGATGCAGGGCTTCCACGTCGAGCGCCGGGCCGGCTGGGACTGCCACGGCCTGCCCGTCGAACTGGCCGTCGAGAAGGAGCTCGGCTTCAACGGCAAGCCCGACATCGAGGCCTACGGCGTCGAGGCGTTCAACGCCAAGTGCCGGGAGTCGGTCAGCCGCCACGTGGACGCGTTCACCGAGCTCACCACGCGGATGGGCTATTGGGTGAACCTCGACGAGGCCTATTGGACGATGAACCCGAGCTTCGTCGAGTCGGTCTGGTGGGCGCTGAAGCAGATCCATGACAAGGGCTTGCTGGTCGAGGACTACCGGGTGGCCCCGTACTGCCCGCGCTGCGGTACCACCTTGAGCGACCATGAGCTGGCCCAGGGCTACGAGGACGTCACCGACCCCAGCGTGTACGTCCGATTCCCGCTGACCTCGGGTCCGCTGGCCGGCAAGGCATCCCTGCTGGTGTGGACGACCACGCCGTGGACCCTGGTCTCGAACACCGCTGCCGCCGTGCACCCGGACGTCACCTACGTCGTGGCCACCAAGGACGAGCCGGACGGCGAGTCGCTGGTGGTCGCCGAGGCGCTGGCCGAGAAGGTGCTCGGCGACGGCTGGCTGCTCGGCCAAACCTTCCTCGGCAAGGAGCTGGAGTACTGGAAGTACAGCCGTCCGCTGGATCTGGTGGAGTTCCCCGATGTCGTCGGCGGCACCCACTACGTCCTGCTGGCCGACTACGTCACCACCGAGGACGGCACCGGCCTGGTCCACGAGGCACCGGCCTTCGGTGAGGTCGACATGGAGGCCTGCCGCGCCTACGGGCTGCCGCTGGTCAACCCGGTGCGCCCCGACGGCACCTTCGAAGAGGGTCTCGACCTGGTCGGCGGCCTATTCTTCAAGGATGCGGACGCCGTCGTCATCGACGACCTCACCAAGCGTGGCCTGATGTTCGCCGTCGAGCACCACATGCACTCCTACCCGCACTGCTGGCGCTGCCACACCCCGCTGCTCTACTACGCCCAGCCGTCGTGGTACATCCGCACCACGGCGATCAAGGACGCCCTGCTGCGCGAGAACGGCAAGACCAACTGGTACCCCGAGCACATCAAGTGGGGACGCTACGGCGACTGGCTGAACAACAACATCGACTGGGCGCTGTCCCGTTCGCGCTACTGGGGCACCCCGCTGCCGATCTGGCGGTGCGAGGCCAAACACCAGACCTGCGTCGGCTCTAGGGCCGAGCTGTCCGAGCTGACCGGGGTCGACCTCTCGGAGCTGGACCCGCACCGTCCGTTCGTCGACGACGTGAGCTTCCCCTGCCCGCAGTGCGGCGCCACCGCGCACCGGGTGCCGGAAGTGATCGACGCCTGGTTCGACTCCGGCGCGATGCCGTTCGGCCAGCTCGGCTACCCGTGGGTGGACGGCTCGAAGGAGGCCTTCGCGGCCGCCTACCCGGCCGACTTCATCTGCGAGGCGATCGACCAGACCCGTGGCTGGTTCTACTCGCTGATGGCGATCGGCACCCTGGTCTTCGACGAGTCCAGCTACAAGAACGTGCTCTGCCTGGGCCACATCCTGGCCGAGGACGGCCGCAAGATGAGCAAGCATCTGGGCAACATCCTGGAGCCGATCCCGCTGATGGACAAGCACGGAGCGGACGCGGTGCGCTGGTTCATGGCCGCCGGCGGCTCGCCGTGGATGGCCCGCCGGGTCGGTCACCAGACGATCCAGGAGACCGTCCGCAAGGTGCTGATGACCTACCTGAACACGGTCGCCTTCCAGAGCCTGTACGCCCGGGCGAACGATTGGTCGCCGATCGACGAACCGGCCACCGAGAAGGCACACGTGCTGGATCGCTGGCTGGTCAGCGCCCGCAATGTGCTCATCCGCGAGGTGACTGCGGCGCTGGAGGACTTCGACACGCAGCGGACCGGTTCGCTGCTCGCCGACTTCGTCGACAATCTGTCCAACTGGTACGTGCGCCGCTCGCGGCGCCGCTTCTGGGAGGGCAGCGACGGAGCCCTGCGCACCCTGCACGAGACGATCAACGTTGTCACTCGGCTGATGGCCCCGCTCGCCCCGTTCCTCACCGAGCGGGTCTGGCAGGATCTGGTGGTCACCACCGACGCTGCGGCGCCGGCCTCGGTGCACCTGGCCAGCTGGCCGGTGGCGGACGAGGCTGCGATCGACGACCGGCTGGACGAGGCCATGCAGCTGACTCGCCGGATCGTCGAACTGGGTCGCTCGGCCCGCTCGGAGGCGAAAGTGAAGACCCGTCAGCCGCTGCGCCGGGCGCTGGTGCCGTCCGCGGCGTTCGGGCTGCTGGACGCCGAGCTGATCGCCGAGATCGAGGCCGAGCTGAATGTCGAGGCGGTGGAATCCTTCGCCTCGGCCGGAGACCTGGTCGACCACTCGGCCAAGGGCAACTTCCGGGCTCTCGGCAAGCGGTTCGCCAAGCAGACCCCACTGGTCGCCAATGCGATCGCCGCTGCCGATGCCACCGCCTTGGCCGCCACGCTGGCTGCCACAGGCTCGGCGACGGTCGACGTCCCTGAACTGGGCACCGTCGAGGTGAGCGCCGAGGAGGTGCTGATCTCCGAGCGTCCGCGCGAGGGCTGGTCGGTGGTCAACGAGCAGGGCGAGACGGTGGCCCTGGACCTGGAGCTCACCCCCGAGCTGATCCGGGCCGGGTTGGCCCGCGAGTTCATCCGGGCGATCCAGGAGGCCCGCAAGTCGTCGGGCTTCGAGGTGTCGGACCGGATCGCGCTGCGCTGGTCGGCCTCGAACCCGGAGACCGCGGAGGCCATCCGGGCCCATGCCTCAGCGATCGCCGACGAAGTGCTGGCCACCGATGCCGCCGAGGCCCCGGCCGGCGAGGGTTGGTTCACCGATGAGGAACTCGGCTTCACCTTCACAGTCAGCAAGCTGTGATGACCGGACACCGGTTGCCGATCGCGCTGCTGCACTCGGCCGGCCAGACGCCACAGATGTGGCAGCCGCAGGTCGAGGCGATCGGCGCGGACGTCCGGGTGATCGCACCGTGGCTGGCCGGACTCCGTCCGGGTAAGCCAGGTGACATCTCACTGGTCTCAACGGCGGCGGACGTGATCAGCCAGCTCGACCGCTACGGCATCGAGAAGGCCTGGTTGGTCGGCCACCAACTCGGCGCGATGACCGCCCTGCAGGTGGCCACCACCGAGCCGAGCATGGTGGCCGGACTGGTCCTGTCCGGAGCGATGCTCACCCCCGGACGCCTGGCCCTGGGCATGCAGAAGACGCTGATCCGGATGCTGCCCAACCAGGCACTGGCCGACAGCGGCGCCACCAAGGCCGATCTGCTGCGCGCGCTGGACGTGATCGCCGGGGCCGACTTCGGCTCCAAGATCGGCTCGGTGGAGGTTCCGGCGCTGGTCATCGCCGGTGCGTCCGACCCGTCCCGGGTGGCGGCCAAGCAACTGGCCGAGGCGCTGCCGCAAGGCCTCTACGTCGAACTGGATGGGGCCGGCGCGATGCCCAGCCTGGAAGCCTCCGCGCAGTACAACCAGCTGCTGGTGGACTTCCTCGGCCTGAGCTGAGGACGGCCCGTCCCTCGGGCAGCGTCCGCGGCGCGGCAGGTCGCTCACATAGGGTGAGCGGGTGCCAGAGCGTCCGCAGCCCAAACTCGACTCCCGTGGGCTGCTCCTGGCCTTCAGCGCCTACCTGCTGTGGGGCGCGTTCCCGTTCTACTTCAAGCTGCTGTCGGCGGCCGACCCGTTCGAGATCATCGGCCACCGGGTCGCCTGGACGTTCGTCTTCTGCCTGCTCGGGCTGCTGGTCATGCGCCAGTTCGGCGGCCTGGTGGAGGCGCTGCGCAAGCCGAAGCTGTTCTGGGGACTGACCGGGGCGGGCCTGCTGGTCACCGCGAACTGGTCGATCTACGTGTGGGGCGTGCTGAACAACCACATCGTCGACGCGGCGCTCGGCTACTTCATCAACCCGCTGGTGACGGTCAGCCTGGCCGTCCTGGTGCTGGGTGAGCGGCTGCGCCGAGCACAGGTGTTCGCCCTGGGCGTCGGTGCGGTGGCGGTGGTCGTGATCACCATCGGCTACGGCCAAGTGCCCTGGGTGGCGCTGTCGCTGGCCTTCAGTTTCGGCTTCTATGGCCTTGTCAAGAAGCAGTTGGGCAGCCAGGTGAGCCCGCTGGTCGGGCTGACCATCGAGACCGCGCTGCTCACTCCGTTCGCGCTGGGCTTCCTGGTCTGGCTGCAGCTGACCGGACGCAGCCACTTCTTCAGCGAAGGGCCCGGACTCACCATCGGGCTGGCCCTGGCCGGCGCGGTGACAGCGATCCCGCTGCTGCTGTTCGCCGCGGCCGCCCAGCGGATCCCGCTATCGATGATCGGGCTGATCCAGTACCTGACGCCGCTGATCCAGTTCAGCATCGGCGTCCTGCTCAACCATGAGGTGATGCCGCTGGCCCGCTGGATCGGCTTCGGCCTGGTCTGGGTGGCCCTGGTCGTCCTGACCGTCGACAGCCTGCGCGCCGCCCGCGGCACCGACCTGGTGATCGAACCCGAGGTCATGGACTGACCTCGTCCGGCTGCGGACGCCCCACATCCTCGCTGAACGACTCCCTCTCCGCCCGGCGCCCGCCTCCCTCACTCAGCGCGCCTCTTCCCCAGCCGACACCTCCCTTCCGCCACCCCGGCCTCCCCTCATGCACGGGTGCGCGAGAGCGAACTCCGCCTCTCGACGAGAGCAGAGGCGCGCGACCGGGGCGGAGCAATTGCTGGTGCAGCGGACGAGGCGAGGCCGCGGCCCGCTAGCGTGACGGCGATGACCAGACCGCTCGAACAGCTCGCCGCGCTGCTGTTCGACTCCGATCCAGTGACCCCGCGGTGCCGTCGCTATCGACGGCCGGTGCGGTCGTGGGTCTGTCCGTCCGATGCCGCTGCCGACGAGGTGCGCCACGCCATCGACGAGTTGGACGCCGCCGCCCGGGCCGGCGCCGAGATCGTGCTGAGCCTGTCCTACGAGGCCCACCGGGTTTTCGCGGTCGCGGACGGACTGGAGCCGCTCACCGACTCCGGCCCGACTCCGCTGCTGCAGGCCGTCCAGTTCGCTGACTGCGACCTGCTGACCCCCGACCAGGCCCTGGCCTGGCTGGACGAGATCGGCGGCGGCGCGGAGGCTCAGTTCGGGCCGGTGCGACCGGCCATCGCCGCCGCGGAGTACTGCCGAGCCGTCGAGGAGGTCCGCGAGCAGATCGCCGCTGGACGCACCTACCAGGCCAACCTCACCTTCCGAACCGACACCCGGGTGCTCGGCTGGGCGGAGCCGTCCGCATCCGCCGGCGCGGGAGATCGGCTGCTGGCCGCGGCGTTCTCCCGGCTCGCCACCGAGGCCGAGGTCGGCTACGGCGCGCTGCTGCTGCTCCCGGAGTCATCGCTGCTGTCGCTGTCACCAGAGCTGTTCTTCGCCTTGGACGGACGCCGGCTGACCACGCGTCCGATGAAAGGGACGGCGCCGGTCGGCTCCACCCCGCAAGAGACGGCCGCGAACGCGGCGTCGCTGGCAGCCGACCCGAAGAATCGCGCCGAGAACCTGATGATCGTCGACCTGCTGCGCAATGATCTGGCTCGGCTGCCGCAGACCCGGCAGGTGGCGGTGAGCGAGCCGTTCGCGGTCGCCAGGCACGGCTCGGTACTGCAGATGACAACGACGATCACCGCCGAACTGACCACCCAGCCGAGCCTGTGGGAACTCCTGGATGCGCTGTTCCCGTGCGGCTCGGTGACCGGCGCCCCCAAACGCGAGACGATCCGGATCCTGCGTGAGCTGGAGCCCGGGCCGCGCGGCGCGTACTGCGGTGCGATCGGCTTCCTCTCGGCCGGACCGGACGGCCTGGCGGCCACGATGAGCGTCCCGATTCGGACGCTGGAGGCCCCGGCCCAGCCGAGCCTTGCGCCCGGCGGGCTGCTCGACTGGCCGCTGCGGTTGGGCCTGGGCGCCGGCATCACCTACCCGTCGCTCGCTGCGGACGAGTGGGCCGAATGCCTCCTCAAGGGACAGCTCGTCGATCGGGTCGGGCGCCGGTTCGAGCTGATCGAGACGATCCGGCTGACCCGAGCTGGGGCCGGCTGGGTGGCTCCTACTGCCGATGCGCACCGGGAGCGAATGGCCTCCAGTGCCACGACGTTGGGGCTGCCGTGGCGTCCGTCCGGTTTCGACGAGGCAGCGTGCGAGGGACTGACCCGGGGGTCCGGATTCGCCGCTCCCGAAGAGGACGCGCTCGTCCTGCGGCTCGGCCTGGGTGAGGACGGAGAGTTCACTGTCGCGCTGCGCCACCTGGAGCCCGTGTCGATCGCGCGGTTCGCCCTGCACCCGCGGCCCCGGCACAGTGCCGACCCGACGCTGGCGCACAAGACCACCCTGCGCTCGGCCTACGATGTCGCGCTGGCCGAGGCCCGCCAGGAAGGCCTGTTCGACTACGTATTCTGCAACGAGCGCGGCGAACTCACCGAGGGCGCTCGCAGCTGCCTGTTGGTGAAGCTCAACGGCATCTGGCACACGCCACCGCTGGCCTGCGGCGTGCTGCCGAGCCTCACTCGTGCCGCCGCCTTGGCCGACCCTGAGCTGGGCGTAGTCGAGTCGGTGCTCACCTCGTCCGACCTGCTGCGCGCCGAGGAGATCTTTCTCGGCAACGCCCTCTACGGCCTCTTGCCCGCCGAGCTGCGCACGCTCTAGACCGAGCCCTGCTCCGCAGAAAAGGGGACAGTCCCCTTCTTCTGCGGTCGCAGGTCGGCAGCTGCGGACGGTGCTGGGAGCGTCCCCGATCGACTCCGAACCCGGTTTTCCGCCGGATCTGAGCCAGCCATTCGCGAGCGCTGAGCTCACACCCGAGTTTCCCGCCGGTCAGAGCCGCTCCGAAGCCCCGGATCCGGAGGAAAGTCGGGTCTCACCTTGGCGCGGACTCGCCACCCCGCAGAATCCGGAGGCTTCTCGGGTAGGAGTCGCCGGCGGCGTTCCAGCTCAGGCCAGGCCGCGGCGAGCCAGCAGGTGCGCCAAGTCGGGGTCGGCGCCGCGATAGTCGCGGAAGGCGTCCATCGCGTCGATCGAGCCACCGCGGGCCAGCAGCCGGCGCCGGTAGCGCTCACCGTTCTCCCTGGTCAAGCCACCGTTGGCGGTGATGAAGGCGACAGTGTCGGCGTCCATCACCTCGCTCCACAGATAGGCGTAGTAGCCGGCGTCGTAGCCGCCCTCGAAGCTGTGCCGGAAGTAGGTGGAGCGGTAGCGCGGCGGCACCAGCGGGTAGTCCAGGCCCACTTTGGCCAGCGCAGCCTGCTCGAAGGCCTCCACCTCGTCCGGGCCGGACGGCAGCTCGGCCAGCGGCGTCGAATGCCACACCTGATCCAGCAGCGCCGCCCCCAGGTACTCGGTGGTCTTGTAGCCCTGCCCGTAACGGTTCGAGCCCACCAAAGTCTCCACCCAGGCGGCCGGCAGCGGCTCCCCGGTGGCGTAGTGGACGGCATAGTTGCGCAGCAGGGACGGTTCCAGCGCCCACATCTCGTTCACCTGCGAGGGGTATTCGACGAAGTCACGCGGGGTCTCGGTGCCCGACTGCGAGCGGTACTTCGTGTCCGAGAGCAGCCCGTGCAGGGCGTGGCCGAACTCGTGGAACAGCGTGGTCACGTCGTCCCAGGTCATCAGCGTCGGTTCGCCGGCCGGCGGCTTGACCAGGTTGGCGTTGTTGGTGACGATCGGCAGTTGGTGCAGCAGGTGGTTCTGGTCGCGGACGTTGTTCATCCATGCCCCGCCCTGTTTGCCGCCGCGGGTGTAGAAGTCGGCCAGGTACAGCCCGATCGGGGTGCCGTCGGCCTCGTCCACCTCGAAGACACGGACCTCGTCGTTGTAGCCGCGCAGGTCCGTCCGCTCAGTGAAGGTGATCCCGAACAGGCCGGTGGCTGCGGCGAACACCCCTTCGTGCAGGACGCGCTCCAGCTCCAGATAGGGACGCAACCGCCCCGCGTCGAGGGCGCACTTCTTTGTGCGCAGCTGCTCGCTGACGAACTGCCAGTCCCACGCCTCGAAGCTCTCCCCGGGCGCCAGTTCGGCCCACAGCTCGGCCAACTCGGCTGCCTCGGTGCGCGCATTGCCGACCGCGGCCGGGGCCAGCTGGGTGAACAACTCCCAGACCGCGGCGGCCGAGCCGGCGCAGCCGTCCGAGGCGGCGTAGTCGGCGTGGCTGGGGAAGCCCAGCAGGGTGGCCCGTTCGGCACGCAGCCGAGCCAGCTCGGCGACGATCGCCCGAGTGTCGTGGGGGCCGGACAGGCCCCGTCCGATTGCGACGCGATGGACGCGCTCGCGCAGCCCACGGTTGGTCAGCACGTCCAGGCAGCGCTGGCCGGTAGTGTTCTCGATCTCGATCAGCCAGCCGTCCAGGCCGCGTCCGACAGCCAGTTCGGCGGCGGCGGCAATCTCGGCCTGGCTCAGTCCGTCCAGCTCGGACACGTCGCTGACAAGCACCGCAGCCTCGTTCATCCCGGCCAGGCTCTCCCGCCCGAAGGCCGACTGGAGCTCGGCGATCCGGGCGTTGAGCTGCTGGAGGTTCGCCCTCGGCTCGTCGGGCAGGTTCACCCCGGCCCGGACGAAGTCAGCCAGTCGCCGAGTGAGCCAGTAGGCCGACTGTTCGTCGAGTTCCACCTCACCGGCGCGCACCCGGACGTCCAGGGCGGCGACCCGCTCGTACAGAGCACGGTTGAGGAAGATCGCATCGTGGTGGGCGGCCCAGGCGGTGGCGATGGCGGCCTCTGCGGCGTCCAGGACGTCGTTGGTGTCGGCCGGCTGCTTGGTGTAGAAGGCATTGGCCGCCCGGGTCAGCAGCTCGCCGCTGCGCTCCCACGCCTCGATCACGTTGGCCAGGTCGGCCGGCTCGGCGTTGGCGGCGATGGCGTCCAGTTCGGCACGCTGCTCGGCCATACCGGCTTCGATCGCCGGCTGGTAGTCGGTGTCGGCGATGGCTGCGAAATCGGGCAGGCCGAAGGGCAGGACGGACGGCCCGGCGAGCGGGTTGGCTGCATCGAGAGGCATACCGCCATCATCGCCGCCGCCGCCCGTGGGAACCAAACCTCAACCGGACCGTGCCGCCACCACCGCAGAAAAGGGGACAGGCCCCTTTCTACGGGAACCACGCTTCAACCGGACGGTGGCCTAGGCTGGCCCGATGGGCCTCACCTGGGTGGATCTGATCGGATACCTCGCGTCGGCGCTGGTGGTGGCGTCGCTGGCGATGACCTCGGTCGTCCGGCTGCGTATCGTGTCGCTGGTCGGGTCGGTGGTCTTCGTCGGTTACGGAGTGGCGCTCGGCTCGATTCCGGTGATCATCACCAACACGGCCGTCTCCGTGATCAACATCTGGTTCCTGCGCAAAGAGTTCAGCCCGCAGCGCGACCTCGGCGCAGTGCCGATCGCTGCCGATGCACCCTTCCTGCAGGACTTCCTGCGCTCGCATGCCGCCGACATCGCGCACTTCCACCCCGAGTTCACCGGGCCCAAGGCGGACGATCTGGTGCTGCTGCTGACCCGCAACGGGCTGCCCGCCGGCGTCTTCGTGGGCGGCCGGGACGGCGACACCCTGCACCTCACCCTCGACTACGTGATGAGCGCCTACCGCGACTCCCGGATCGGCACCTGGCTGTATCGGCGCGGTTCGAAGGCGTTCACCGACGCCGGAGCCCGCCAGATCGTCGCGCAGAGCCCGTCGGCGGAGGTCCGCAGCTATCTGTTGCGGGTGGGCTTCGTCGCCTCCGGGGACGACCTGGCGCTCGCGCTGAGCTGACCTCCGACTAGTCGCAGTAGGAGACCGGCCCGGCCATCACCATGTCGGGGCGGTCGCCGGGTCCGATGAAGGTCAGCCCGCCGGCCAGCGTGAAGATCTTGCCGCCATCGCCCAGCTCGGAGTCGGTGAGCTTGCCGGTGGGGAATTGCTTCTTCAGCTCGTCGAAGTTCAGATCCAATGGGACGTCGTTGGCCATCACCAGCGGTGCCGTGAACGACTCCGACAACGCGAAGCCCCACCCAGTGAGCGTCCGTGGCGCCTTCTTCGAGGCCGTCTTCGCCTGATACTGCACCCACAACCCGCCGTAGGTGACCGTCGCGGCCCATGGGGCGGCGTCGTTCAGCTCACACAAGACGCCCTCGGTCCGGTCGTCCGGGGCCCCGAGGCGTTCGGTCAGCAGTTGTGCGACGCTCTTCTCCGCCGTCCCGAAGGTGAAGCCGCCCAGACCATTCCCGGCCAGTTCGACGGTGGCCGGCGCGCTCGAGGTGGTGCTCGGCGTCGAACCCTCCTCCGGAGTGGAGGCCGCCGGACTCGGACTGGCCGAGGTCACCGAAGGCGTAGTCAACGGCGTTTGGTTGGCGTTCGGCGGGGTGACTGCACAGCCGGCCAGGGCGAGGAACAGTGCTGCGGCCAGCAGCGTCCGGCGCGTGGGGTGGGACATCCGGGGCTCCATTCGGTTGTTCGTCACAACTAGCAAAGCACCCTCCCCCGGCATCATCGCAAGGACCTGCCGCTAGCCTGAGGCCTAGTCGAATCGAAGGGACCGCCATGGCTGAAGCGACGAAGAGAATCGGGATTCTGACCGCCGGCGGCGACAGCCCCGGTCTGAACGCCGCCATCCGCGGCTTCGGCAAGGCGGCCATCAGCAACGGCTGGGAGCTGGTCGGCTTCCGGGACGGCATCCGCGGGCTCGTCGAGAACCGGTTCATCCAGCTCGACTCGAGCGCACTGTCCGGCATCCTCACCGTCGGCGGCACGATCCTGGGCACCAGCCGGGACAAGGTGCACAAGATGGTCGTGGACGGAGAGGTCTGCGACATGCGTCCGCAGGTGATGGAGAACCTGGCCGCGGACGGCTTGGACGCCCTGGTCATGCTCGGCGGCGGTGGGACGGCCAAGAACGCGCTGCGCCTGGTCGAGGCCGGTGCGAACGTGATTCACCTGCCCAAGACGATCGACAACGACATTGCCCGCACCGACACCACCTTCGGCTTCGCCACGGCTATGGAGATCGCCACCGAGGCCATCGACCGGCTGCACTCGACGGCGCACAGCCACCACCGGATCATCCTGACCGAGATCATGGGGCACCGGGCCGGCTGGCTGGCCCTGGGCGCCGGGATCGCCGGCGGCGCCGACATCGTCCTGCTGCCCGAGATCCCGTACTCGGTGGACAGCGTGGCCGAGACGATCAAGGCCCGGCTCCAGCACGGCTCCACCTTCTCGGTGGTGGCCGTGGCCGAGGGCGCTCGCGACCTGCATGACACCGCCGATCTGGAGGCGGCCCGGCTTCTGGTGAAGTCGGCCTCCACTCCGGAGGCGGTCCGCGCCGCCAAGGTGCATCTGGCCAATGTCGAGGACTCCCAGCGCGAGCACACCTTCAAGCTGGCCCGCGAGCTGGAGGCGGCCACCGGATTGGAGTCGCGGGTGTCGATCCTCGGCTACGTCCAGCGGGGCGGGACGCCCTGCGCGGCCGACCGGCTGCTGGGTTCCCGGATCGGGACGGCCGCCGCTCACGCAGTCAGCAAGGGCAACTTCGGCGTGATGGTGGCCGCCCGCGGCGAGGACACCGAGCTCGTCCCGCTGGAGGAGGTGGCCGGCCAGCTCAAGCTCGTCCCACCCGATCACGAGTGGATCCTGACCGCCCGCAAGCTGCGGACCGGGCTGGGCGACTGATCCAGCGCCGTTGTCGGACTACCCGCGTCGTCGGCAGTCACTGAGTCTGCCGACGCACGGTCCGCGGCAGCAGACTCATCGGGCGCCGCGTGTGCGCCCGATGAACTACGACAGGCCCGGGCAGCCTCCTCCACGTGGCGAGCCGGGAGACCGTGCGGTGAGAGGCCGCGAGGGGGCGCAGCCCCTCACCGCATGCAGCCCTCAGCGCTCGCTGATGGTCAAGGACTCCCCCAGAGCCGCACGAGCGGCACGCTTGTCATCGGCAGCCAAGAAGCTCTTGGCCGCGTCCAGCGTGGCTTCGACAACCAAGCAGACATTGCCTTCGCGTCCCTCGACGAATCGGACCAGGCGCTCGACCACCTCCGACCGCCCACCATGGATGTTGACCAGGCTCGGATCAGCGGTGCCGATCGAGATGACCTTCAAGTTCTCGTCGAAGCGCAAAACCAAGCTGGTCCACAGCTTCTTCCCGTCGTGAACAGCGAGAACGACCGTCGAGGATGGTTCGACCATGGTGTGCACCGCGGCCTCTACCTGCTCGTAGCTAGCGCCGAGGCGCCACTGCAGACCAAGGTTGTCTCGCGCTCGACCCGGGTAGGTGACGATGGAGTCGGCGTAGTCGTCGAGGCTGCGGTAGGTGCGCCGCACGAATTCGTCGAGATCCTCATCCGCGGTCCACGCCTGCTGGAAGGCCGCGAAGTACTCGTCCGCAGCATCCCGCTCCATCACGAGGACGAAATCGGTGTCCTCGCTGTTGGCCTCGTACAGCGCCTTCGCCGCTGCATCCAGATCGGCGATCTGCCGTGGGGCGTTGTGAACGGCTCGCCCCGAGGTGTGGCGGCATTTCACCACTGCGCCATTCTCCAGCAGGACAATCACCCGCCGGGCTTGCTTGGCTGAGCGCAGGATCAAGTCCTGGGCATTGCGCCACTGGTCGACATCGAGGTCGGCCATCAAAACATCACCGTGAAGCATGTTCGCTTCCTTTCAGGCCGTCTGGCACTCGTAGACGTGGATGGAGTAGGGCTTCATCGAGCAGGCAATGACGTCCCCGAAAGGGGTCACCGTCGCGCCACCCCAGAGCTCGGTGGCCGAGACAAGATCGGCTCCGACCGAGACGCGAGCCTCGATGGCTTCGGGCGTGGGGTTGACCACGAAGACCACCTTCCGAGCCGTGTCCTTGCGATCGGAATGCACGATGACATCGAGCCGCTGATCGTTCTTCCCGATAGTCGCCACTCCTGCTTGGGTACAGGCGCGCATCACGATCGCCGAGGCGTCCTCGGTCCCGGACGCCAGGTGGATGCGCTCGGCTCCGGCGGTCATGGCGTCAGCCAGAACGGTGCACGGCCGCATGATGCTGTCCAGTCGCGGGACTCGGGGGCCGATCACGACCGTGCCTCCGGCGGCTGCGTAGGCCACCAGCGCCTGCTGAGTCTCGGCATCCAGGTAGTCCAGCGTGGTCAGTACGACCACCCTGTACGCGGCCCAGCGCTTCGGGTCCAGCGAGGTGTCAGACAGGAGGAAGTCGTGGCCACTGGAGACCAGGGAGCCATGGAACCGGGCGAACCACTCCGACTTCTCCAGCTGAGGGGCCTTCTCAAAGCCCAGTTCGTCCTCGCTAATGGTCAGTGGGTTCGCGTACTCGGAGAAGCCGGACGGCGTCTCCAGGAAGTCACCCGGGAAGGACACCAACACACTGGCTGCTTCAAGGCGGTCATACTCGCGGTTGGCCAGGAGCAGAACCGACGAGTCACGTTGCAGATCAGCGAAACGACCGGCAACCTGCATCCGGTTGGCCGCACTGAACATCGCCGCATGATCCTCACGGACGCGGCCGTCCCGACGGATCGGAGAGTCGAGCCACTTGTCGCGTTCGACGAGCATGTAGCGGCTGAAACCCTTGATGCCCTGCGCCAGCGCAGCCTTGGTGACGAACTCCTCGTCGTAGAGTTCGCCTGGGTTCAGGTACCACGGCCACACTCCCGCGATGAACTCAGGAATGTAGGGGTAGCGGCTGGTGGCGGCAACATAGCTGCCGACCGTCTTGACGTGGCCGTAGAGCTCCTTGCGGGAGTAGATGTCGAAGCCTACGAAATCGAGCTTCTCCTCCAGCTTGGCGATGTTGAACGGCGTGGTGAATCCCGAGGCAGCCCCGCCCGGCCCCAAGGGGTGCGGATAGTTATGGAACAACGCGATCTGGCCAAGGCCGCGGTCGCGCATCATCCCGGCGAGGCGATCCATCGAGTCGATCAAGTAGGTCTCGCGATACTCGATCCAGTCGGCGTATCGCGGGATCTCCTCCCTGGTGCTGGCGGCAAAGCGCCGCGGCGGGTCGACCTCGTCCAGACTGGTCACGTCGAGGCGATGTGCAGCCTTCAGTCCCTCGAACGAGCCGTACTTGCCCAGCAGGAAAGTGCGGTAGTTCCGCAGCGACGCGTCACTGAAGTCAGCGGAGTAGGCATTGATGCAGAAGAAGTAGGCCATCTCGTTGTCGACCTGGGCCGCAACCAGCCCGCCATTGGGATACGCGTGCTTGGCCAGGATTGCGCAAATCGCGTCATACCACAGCGCGGTCTCCTCGAAGAACTCATCGGCGGCATAGTTCAACGCGGGAATGGGCTTCGGCACCTGGGTGAGGACTGTTCGCCCACCCTTCGCGTTACGCGCGTGTAGCCGCTCGTTCTCCAGAATCCGCTTTGGATAACCGAACCAGGTCAGCTCGGAGTTGATCTGCGGACCAGGCCGCGCAACGATAGCCAGCCCCTTTTCCTCACACAGGGTGAGGAAGGCATCCACGTCCTTGTTGCCGCTGAAGTCGAACTCACCCTTGGCGACTTCGTGGGTCTCCCAAGGCATGTAGATGGAGATCATGTTGAACCCCATCGCCTTCACCGAGTCGAGGATCGAGCTCCACTTCTCGCGGTCAAGGCGCCAGTAGTGAACGGCGCCGCCATAGAGGTTTCGGCGTTCGCCGCCGACAACGAACTGGCCATCGCCCACTGTGACGTGACGCCCGGTTGTGTTGGTCATGTCGATCTCTTCCTTCTTGAGTTACTTCTGACGTGCCAGCGCCACAGCGAGCACGATGATGATTCCGCGGATGATCTGTTGCTGGCTGGTGTCTAGGCCGCCGAGGATCAGGCCGTAGTTGATGGTCGCCATGAGCAGGGCGCCGAAGAAGGTGCCTACAACGGAGCCCCGCCCGCCCGACAAGGCAGTCCCGCCGAGAATGACGGCCGCAATGGCGTTCATCTCGTCCCCTTGGCCCCACTGGAAACGACCTGACTGGAGGCGGCCGGCATAGAGCATGCCGGCGAGGGCCGCCCCGACGGAGCAGATCAGCATGACCCGGAACTGGATCCAGCGCGTGGCGATGCCGGAGTACTCCGCTGCCACTCTGTTGGCGCCGGTGGCCAGAACCTGCCGACCGAAGCGCATCTTCTTCAGCACCACGGAGCCGATGACCACTGCGACCAGCATCCAGACCACCAGGACCGGAATCGGCCCGAGAGCGCCTCCGCCGAAGACGTTGTTGAAAGTCATATCGAGAATGGGCTGCGGAGCTGATGCCGTCGTCCACTGGGCAACACCGAAGGCGATGCCCATCATTGCCAGCGTGACCAGGAACGACGGGATCTTGACGAAGGCAACCAGCGCTCCGTTGATCGCGCCGACGGCCGCGCCGACCAGCAGGCCCGCGATGATCCCCGGCACCAGCCCGAACGACGAGATCGTCATGGCTGTGACCACTGACGCCAGGCCCGCGACCGAACCGACCGACAAGTCGATCTCCGCTGCAGCGATGACGTAGGTCATGCCCACTGCGATCACGGTGACGATCGCGGTCTGGCGCAGGATATTCATCACGCTCGTGGTCGACACAAAGCCCTGATCTCGCAGGACGATCGCGAAGACGATTACGACAGCGATAAAGCCGACGTAGATGATGTCGCGACGCCAGTCGAAGCTGAACTTCTTCTTGTGAACGGCATCAGCTACCGGACGGAATGATGATGAGTCGGTCATGCCGCAACTCCCTGAACTTCGAGTTCTAGTGACTTCTCGTCACTGACCGCTGAGCGGTCGATTTCTCGCGCGATGGTGAAGTCGCGCATGAGCAACAGACGATCACTCATCGCCAGGAGTTCGGAGTACTCCGAGGAGATGACCAAAACAGCCATTCCCCTTTCGGCGAACGATCGCACCGTGTCGATGATTTCTGCTTTGGTCCCGATGTCGACGCCGGCTGTGGGCTCGTCCATGATGAGCACCCGCGGCTGTCGGCTGATCCACTTGGCGATCACGATCTTCTGCTGGTTGCCGCCCGAAAGCAGCTTGGCCGGAGCGGAGGGATCGGCGACCTTGATTCCGAAGGCTTCGATCAGTCGCCGAACGAGCGATCCGACGGCCCTGTCGTCGACGAACGGGCCAGCGAGAAGGTCGTCCAGATGCGGCAGCGCGAGGTTCGCGGTCGCCGAGTGATCGAGAATCAAGCCCTGCTGACGACGGTCTTCGGGGATCAGACAGACTCCGTGACGGAGTGCCTGCGCCGGAGAGGCGATAGCGACAGGTTTGCCGTCGATGAACACACCGCCGTCGGTGATCTTGTCGATCCCGTACAGCGCGCGGGCCAGTTCGGTACGCCCAGAGCCCATCAAGCCGGCAAGGCCGACAACCTCACCGGCTCGCAGGGTGAGGTCGACGTCATGGAGCCCACCGGAAGTCGCCATCGCGCGGGTCTGGAGCACGACATCCCCGCCGCCGCCGGTCGCAATGGCTGGACCAGCGACCTCGACGGCCTTGCCGACGATGCCTTCGACGATCTGAGCAGCCGATATCTCCGCCAGAGGACTGGTCAGCAGGCGCTTGCCATTGCGCAGGATGGTGATGCGGTCGGCGATTTCGTACACCTCCTCCATTCGGTGAGAGATGTAGATGATCGAGATGCCCTCCTGCTTGAGCCGCCCGATCAGATCGAACAACGCCTTGGCCTCGTGACGGGCCAGTGAGGCGGTGGGCTCGTCCATGATCAACACGCGAGCGTTCTCACTGAGGGCCTTGGCGATCTCAGTCAGCTGCCAGTAGGCCGTGCTCATCGAGCTCAGCGGGAGGTCTGCCGGAACCGGGGTCTGCATCCGGTCGAACAAGGCGGTGGCCTTCGCGATCATCTGCTTGTCGTCGATCAGACCCGCACGACGAGGCTCGACGTTGAGGAAGACGTTCTGCGCGACAGTGAGGGTCGACACCAGGCTGAACTCCTGGAAGACCATGCCGATGCCCGCCGCCTTCGCATCGTGAATCGAGTGGAAGTCGACCGCGGTGCCATTGATCTCGATCAGGCCGGAGTCCTTGCTATAGACCCCTTGGAGGATCTTCATCAAGGTCGACTTGCCCGCACCGTTGCCGCCAGCCAGGGCGTGCACCTCGCCGGGCCGCACCTCGAAGTCCACGTCATCAAGGACTGTGACGGTGTTGAAGGACTTGAATATCCCCGTCATCCGCACCGCGGCAGTGACGGGGGGTGGCGCCGAGCTCAGCTCGCGCTCAGCGCCACCCTCCACCGACGAACTCATTTCACGTAGGCCTTTTGAAGGTCGGCCGGCGCGTCGGAGTTGTAGACCTGCTTCCAGGCCTCCAGCACATTGCTGTGGTCAACCGGCAGCGCGTTCAGCGCCACATAGGCTGGGGCCTTCTTGCCGAGCAGAGCACCACCCGCGATGTCAGCCTCGGCCACACCCTGCTGGTACGGCTGCTGAGCTCCCAGACCCACCACGAGCTGGTTCTGCGCCAGCGCAATCGCGACATTCGTGCCGAGGTCTTCCGTAGCGATCTTCAGATCATTACGGCCAGCCGAACGGGCCGCGGCCATGACGCCCTCGGCAGGCACATCCCAAACCGCCCAGATACCGTTCAGATCCGCATTCTGACTGAGCATGGCATCGGCAACCTTCTGTGCGTCACCGGCGAAATCGGGGCCGGCGATGCCCTGAGCCTTGACCACCTTGATGTCGGGGTAGTCCTTCGCGATGGTCTCGGAGAAGCCTTGGTACCGCTGCTTGGTGACGAAGAAGTCAGCCTCGTGGTAAATGACTCCGATCTTGCCGGTGCCACCGAGCGCCTTGGCCATCAGGTGCGCGGACACAACACCATTGCCGTAGTTGTCGGCCGAGACCACCGACTCATAGTCCTTGCCTGCGGTCAAGCCGTTGGGCACGTTGTCCATGAAGACGAGCTTCACGCCCGCCTCAGCGGCCTTCTTGTAGGCCGAAGCAGTAGCGACAGCGTCGGTCGGAATGGACACGATGATGTCGGGCTTCTTCGCCAGGACGGTCTCGATATTCGAGACCTGCTGGCCCGGGTTGAAGTTTGCGTCGGTTACCGCAACGACCTCGATGCCTAGCCGAGTGAACTCGGTCTTCAGGCCATTGATCTGGGCATTGGCCCAGTCATTTCCTGCGTAATGCATCACGATGGCTGCCTTGGCACCCTTGGCCTTGATCTGCTCAACCTCGGCATCGCTCAGCACGACCGTGTCTCGGGAGGACGGATCCTCGCCGTGCGGTCCCTTACTCAGCACCTTGCCCTGGATCTCCTTGAGTGCGGCATCGGCCTTGGACGACACATTGGCGTTGCCGGACACGGCGGCGGTGTTCGCACTGCTGCAACCCGCCATACCTAGGCTCAGGGCCAGTGTGATGGTCGCGGCGGACGCGACCCACTTGTTCTTCATTGACGCTCCTTCGGCGTTCGACGATGAATCCGACTTCGACGGCTATGGAGAGGCGGCTCCACCTGCTGGACCGCCTGTGCTCCACTTGCGCCCATTCACACCCATGTGAACGTTCGCACGGAATGAGTGTGAACGTTGACATGGTGGGCTGTCAATACCCCACACCATCGGCTACGCTGCGTTTCGTGGCGTCCACCCCTGAGCGTCGACCCAGCCTGCACGACGTGGCGAAACTGGCTGGCTGCTCCTACCAAACAGTGTCCCGAGTGGTGAATGCCGATCCCCACGTCAGCGAAGAGACGCGGGCCCGCGTGCTGGCCGCGATCGCGGAAACCGGCTACCGGCGCAACGGCGCAGCCCGCGCCTTGGTGAAGGCGCGCACCGGCGCTATCGGTGTGGTCACGGATGGGTCGTGGCGCTACGGCCCGATGGGGGCGCTTTACGGCGTCGAAGAGGCCGCGCGCGAGGCCGGCTACTCCGTGCTGCTGACCGTCAGCGAGCGCAACTCCTTCAGCTCACTGGAGACTAACCTGCAGTCCTTCGCCGACGCCTTCGTCGATGGCATTGTGATCATCGCCCCCTTGCGCGCCGAGGCCGCGGTCACTCGGGAGGTGGCCGGCTCCTGGGCCCGCGGCCTGCCCGTGGTGATGCTCGCCCCCGACCCGACACCCACCCAGGGCGTCCGAGTCGTCTCCGAAGATCAGCATCTCGGCGCCCGCCTCGCCACCCGGCATCTCATTCGGCTGGGTCATCGCTCCATCGTCCATCTTGCTGGCAACCAGAACTGGCTCGACGGGAGCGTCCGCCTCGAAGGGTGGCGCCAGGAACTACTCGCCCACGGCTTGGACGTTCCCGACCCGATCCAGGGAAAGTGGACGGGCCAGAGCGGCTACGAGGCCGGGAAGAAGCTGCTCGCCTCAGGTCTGCCCGATGCGGTCTTCGCGGCCTCCGATCTGATGGCTCTCGGGATGATGCGGGCATTCGCCGAGGCCGGTGTCCGGGTGCCGCACGACATCAGCATCGTCGGGTTCGACGATCACGAGTTCGCCCGCCAATTCTCGCCGCCGCTGACCACGGTGCGCCAAGATTTCCGAGCGCTCGGCAACCGCTGCCTCGAGGTGCTGCTGAACCAGGACATCGAGCCGTCCCTGTTGGAGCCGATCCGTCCGCGACTGCTGGTGCGGCAGAGCACGGCCCCGGCGGAGGAGCCCGAGGTGTCTGGCCGAACGAACTGACGTCGACGGTGTGACGGAATGGTCTGCTCACTCAGATGTGGGACGGGCCACACAAATGCTTCCTCAGTCTCATCGATCCTGTGGAGGCCCTGACCACGTACAGGCGGCCGTTCGTCCCAGGAGGACGAGATGGGGCTGCCCGCCTCGTGCGGGGCGAACTACTCTGGTTCCGCATCGAAATGAGGTAGTCATGCCCGCACTGCGTTCCCGCACCACCACCCACGGCCGCAACATGGCCGGAGCCCGCGCCCTGTGGCGTGCCACCGGCCTGGTCGAATCCGACTTCGGCAAGCCGATCGTGGCCATTGCGAACTCGTTCACCCAGTTCGTCCCCGGGCACGTACACCTCAAAGACATGGGCCAGCTGGTCGCCGGCGCGATCGCCGAGGCCGGCGGCGTCGGACGCGAGTTCAACACCATCGCCATCGACGACGGCATCGCGATGGGCCACGACGGCATGCTCTACTCGCTGCCCAGCCGCGAACTGATCGCCGACTCGGTGGAGTTCATGGTGAACTCGCACAAGGCGGACGCCCTGGTCTGCATCTCCAACTGCGACAAGATCACCCCCGGCATGCTGCTGGCCGCGCTGCGGCTGAACATCCCCACCGTCTTCGTCTCCGGCGGCCCGATGGAAGCCGGCAAGGCGCACGTCTTCGACGGCGTGGCCACCACCCGGCTCGACCTGATCGACGCCATGTACAAGGCCGTGGACGAATCGGTCACCGACGACCAGATGCACACCATCGAGGCGAACGCCTGCCCGACCTGCGGTTCCTGCTCGGGTATGTTCACCGCGAACTCGATGAACTGCCTGCTCGAGGTGATCGGCCTGGCTCTGCCCGGCAACGGCTCCACGCTGGCCACCGCTTCGGCCCGCAAGGATCTGTTCCTGAACGCCGGCAAGCTGGTCGTCGAGCTGGCCAAGCGCTACTACGAGGACGACGACGAGTCGGTGCTGCCGAAGGCGATCGCCACCCGCGAGGCCTTCGCGAACGCGATGCGGGTCGACATCGCGATGGGCGGCTCGACCAACACCGTGCTGCATCTGCTGGCCGCCGCCCATGAGGCCGGGGTCGACTTCGACTCCGACGACATCGACGCGCTCTCCCGGATCACCCCGTGCATCTGCAAGGTGGCCCCGAACACCCCCAAGTACTACATGGAGGACGTCCACCGGGCCGGCGGGATCGCCGCCATCATCGGCGAGCTGGATCGCGGCGGGCTGCTCGATCGCAACGTCCACGCCGTCCACTCGCCCTCGCTGGACGCCTGGATGGCCAACTGGGATCTCCGCGGCGGGTCCGCTCTGCCCGAGGCCGTCGAGCTGTTCCATGCCGCCCCGGGAGGCGTCCGCACCACCGAGGCGTTCAGCTCCACAGCCCGCTGGGACGAACTGGACACCGATTCGGAAACCGGCTGCATCCGCGACGTCGCCCACCCGTACACCACCGACGGCGGCCTGGCCATCCTGAAGGGCAACCTTGCCGTCGACGGCGCGATCGTGAAGACCGCAGGCGTCCCCGAAGAGGTGTGGACGTTCCGTGGCCCGGCCGTGGTGACCGAGTCGCAGGAGGAAGCCGTCGAGGCGATCCTGAGCAAGCGCGTCCAGCCCGGCGACGTGGTGATCGTCCGCTACGAAGGGCCCAAGGGCGGCCCGGGCATGCAGGAGATGCTCTACCCGACCTCCTACATCAAGGGGCTCGGCCTGGGTCAGAAGTGTGCGCTGATCACCGATGGACGCTTCTCCGGCGGCTCGTCGGGGCTGTCGATCGGCCACGTCTCTCCTGAGGCGGCCTCCGGCGGCACCATCGGCCTGGTCGAGGACGGCGACATCATCGAAATCTCGATCCCCGAGCGCAGCATGAATCTGCTGGTCGACGACGCGACCCTGGCCGCGCGCCGAGCCGTCCGCGACGCCGAGGGCTGGAAGCCGAAGAACCGCGACCGGCAAGTGAGTACGGCGTTGAAGGTGTACGCCTCACTGGCTCTGTCAGCCGACAAGGGCGCTGCCCGCTCCCTGAGCAATTGAGTTCCGCAGCTGCGCGTCCGGCCCGCGAGGACCGGCCAGTGATTCGTGCGCTCTTGTTCGATGCGGACGGGGTGCTGCAGCTTCCCCGTCCGGGCGCGATCCGGGCGTTCACCAGACTCGGCAGGGGCCGGCCCGGATTCGTCCGGGAGCTGCTGGCCGAGGAGGCCAGGACGATGACCGGCAAGGTCGAGCTGCGTGAGGTGCTGGAGGCGGTGGTCGCCCGCAACGAGTTGACGACCACCGCTGATGAGCTGATCGCGGTCTGGTGCCAGATCGATCTGCGCCCGCAGATGCTCGAGGTGGTCGCGCAGGCCCGGGCCGCCGGACTGAAGACGGCGCTGGCCACCAATCAGCAGCCCTACCGGGGCGCCTGGATGCAGCAGAACTTCCCCTACGCCGACTACTTCGACACGCTGGGCTACTCCTTCGAGCTGGGGGTGGCCAAGCCTGATCCGGCCTTCTTCACCCAGATCGTCCGCTGGATCGGCGTCGCCCCATCCGAGGCCGTGATGATCGACGATCTGCCCGAGAACATCGAAGCCGCCCGCAGCGCCGGGCTGCACGGCATCGTCAACGCCTGGACCGACGATGCCGACACCCTGCGCGCCCAGCTGGGCCAGCTGGGCGTCCCCGGCTTCTCGGTCTGAGTCAGGCCCAGCCGAAGACCCGGGCGAGTCGGCCGATGCCCTCGGCGATCACCGCGGGCGAGTTGGTCACGTACGACAGCCGCATCGTGGTGTCGTCCGGCTCACCCACGAAGAACGGACGCCCCGGCACATAGGCGATCCCGGAATCCACAGCTGTGGGCAGCATCGCGGTGGTATCGACGTCGCCACCCAGCCGGGCCCACAAGAACATGCCACCCTCCGGACGGGTGATGGCGGCGCCGTCCGGCAGCACCGCAGCCAGCCCGTCCGCCATCGCGTTGCGGCGCTCCCGGTAGACATCGCGGACCTTGACGATGTGAGCATCCAGATCGCAGTTGGCCAGGTAGTGAGCGACCGCGAGCTGATCTGTCACCGCCGAATGCAGTCCGATCGCCTGCTTGGCGATCTCGACCGACCGCAGGATCGGACCCTCGGCCCGCATCCAGCCGATCCGGACGCCCGGAGCCATCACCTTCGACGCCGTCTGGAAAAGGATCGTCTGCGCCGACATCCCCGGCAGCGAAGCCAGCGGTGCGACCGGCTCGCCCTCGAACCGCAACTCGCCGTAGGGGTCGTCCTCGATCAGTGGCGTCCGGGTCCGCAGCAGCACCTCGGCCACTGCGGCCCGGCGCTGGGCCGGCATCGTCCGTCCGCTCGGGTTCTGGAAGGTTGGGATCAGGTAGACGAACTTGGGGTGATGGGTCGCGATCGCCTCGGCCAGCGCGTCCGGCAGGACGCCGTGGTCGTCGGTGGGCACCGCGACCAGCCGGGCCCCGCACAAGGTGAAAGCCTGCACCGCAGCCATATAGGTCGGCTCCTCGACGAGGATCACATCGCCGGCGTTCAGCAGCACCTGGCCGACCAGGAAGATCGCCTCCTGGGAGCCGCTGGTGACCTGCAACTGGTCGGGACGAGTCGGCAGCTGACGGCTGGTGCGCAGGGCGAGCTGTTCGAGCAGCTCCGGCTCACCGGGGGTGCCGGCGTACTGCAGTGCGCGTTCGGCCTGGTGGGTCAGGACGTAGTCGAAGGCAGCGGCGAAGTCGGCCTGCTCGAAGAGGGTTGCGTCCGGGATACCTCCGGCGAAGGTGATCACGTCCGGGCGCGCGATGACAGCCTGGATGTCGCGTACCGGGGAGCTCTTCACAGCAGCGAAGCGGTCAGCGATCTCAAAGGCAGTCGGCGTAGTCACCAGCCGATGGTTTCACTCCGCCCGGTCCTGTGCAGCGTCCTGTCCAGCCCCCGAACGCCGCTAGGCTCCCAGCGTGCTTGAGTTCACCCCGACCAAGTCCGATCGACTCGACCTGGCCCTGTTCGTCGCCGAACGCAGCGGACGGATGGTGGCCCGCGGCTGGCTGGTGTGGACGGCGCTGCTGATCGGCTCAGCGGCCGCGGCCGGCCTGGTCACCGCCGTGATCGTGGCCGTCCTGGCCAGCACCGGACATCTCGCCACCCGCTACCCGGGCTTCCCGATCGGGTCCGCGGCCGTCGTCGGCGCTCTGATCTGGATGATGACCGACCAGCTGCGTCCGGATCTGCGACGGCGCTGGGCGCGCGCCTGGATCGTCCGCTCGCTGCAGCGGACGGTGGCCGGCCAACCCACCGGCACCCTGACCCGGATCTGGTCCGATCAGCACGGTCTGCAACTGCTGGCGTCGTGGCAACGCCGCCAGGTTCCGTGGGCGCATGTGCGCGAGGTCGCCCAGAGCAAGGACTCGATCTTCATCATCACCAACGCGGAGACGCTGATCCTGCCGCGGCGCGCCGATCCCGACCAGGTCGCCTGGCTGGCCGCCTGCACCGCCCGGATGCTGGCCGACCCGTCCCAGCCGGTCGAGGTCTACCATCCGGTCGACCCGGACGAATCGCAGGAGATCACTTACACCCTGACCACCGACGACCTGAAAGCGACCCAGACCGCACTGCTTGCGGCCGTGCACGGCCAGGTATCCCGGACGATGCCGTCTCCGCTGCTGACGATGCTGATCATGGCCACCGCGTTCACCCTTGCTGCGGGCTTCCTGTGGCAGGTCCGCTGGGAATGGGCGGCTCTGATCGGAGTCCTGGCCGCCATTCCGGCCACGCTCTACTCCCGCTCCCGCATCCGGCGCGACCACCGCGGCATCGCCGACCGGGCCTTCGAACGGCTCGGACGCAGCCAACTCGCTGCCCAGGGCGATTGGCGCCAGGTCCAGCTCGAGTCAGCCGGGCTACGGTATCGGACTGCCGCGCAGGAAGTGCTGCTCGCGATGCCCGTGGAGCTCTTCGAAGCCCCTGGGCATTACCTGGTGATCAAGGACGACACCGTGGTGGCATTGCCGAAGCGGCTCGGGCCCGCGGTCATCCGCTTCGTCGAGGCGCTGCGGCGGCGCAGCTCCGTGACCCCACTGCACTGAGCCCGGCCCCGGCGGGCGTGGGCGATTAGGGGGCCAGCCGCTCCTTATGCCAGCCGTCGGGCTGCCGGGTGAACCGGATCCGGTCATGCAGGCGCGACTTGCGGCCCTGCCAGAACTCCCAGGTGTGCGGCACCAGCCGGTAGCCGCCCCAATGCGGCGGACGCGACGGCTTCAGCCCCTGACTGGCAGTCACCTTGGCCACATTGGCCACCAGGACGCCCCGGTTGGCGATCACCTGGCTCTGCGGGGACGCCCAGGCGCCGATCCGCGAGTCGATCGGCCGGGACGCGAAGTAGGCGTCGGACTCCTCGTCCGAGGTGAACTCGACCGTCCCCTCGATCCGGATCACCCGCTGCAACTCCACCCAGTGGAACTGCAGCGCGGCCTTCGGGTTGCCGGCCAGCTCGCGTCCCTTGCGGCTGTCGTAGTTGGTGTAGAAGACCACCCCGGACGCGTCGCAACTCTTCACCAGCACGATCCGGGTGGACGGCTGCCCGTCCGCACCGACGGTGGCCAGGGTCATGGCGTTCGGCTCGGGCACCTTGGCCGCGATGGCCTGGGCCATCCAGCGCTCGAACAGCTGCAACGGCGCATTGCCGGCTGCCGCCTCGTCCAGTTCGTCGCGCTCGTAGCTGATCCGCATATCTTTGAGGTCCACCCTGCAAGGTTAGGCCCCGCCGAGGTGGGCCATCCCACCGGGACCACACCGACCCGCCCCCACAGAAAAGGGGACTGTCCCCGTGACAGGTGGGACGGGTTCGGGTCAGGGACGGCGCACGCGGTAGCGTGCGGACGTGCTGGACGCCCTGCTACGTGCGCTGACCCTGGTTGCCATCATCGGCATCGGGCAGCTGGCCAAGCGGTTGGGCTGGGTGAGTACCTCCGACTTCAGCAAGTTCTCCAAGATCGTGCTCGGAGTGACCCTGCCGTGCGCGCTGTTCACCAGCTTCAACACCTTCCATGTCGAGTTCGCCCTGCTCGGCCTGGCCCTGTTCGGTCTGGTGGTGAACGTCGCGCTCCAGGTGATCGGCTACTTGCTCAACCGCCGACGCAGCCGCCAGGATCAGGCCTTCGCCGTGTTCAACTCCGGCAGCTACAACATCGGAGCCTTCGCCACCCCGTACCTGTCCGGCCTGATCGGCCCGCACGCGATGGTCTACTCCTCACTGTTCGACATCGGCACCGCAGTGGCCAGCGCCGGCGTGGCCTACGGCTGGGGGATGTCGCTGGTACACCCGTCCGGACGGCTGCGGCTGGGCGCGCTGCTGCGCAAGGTCGGCACCAACCCCGTCTTCATGACCTATCTGACCCTGCTACTCATGCAGCTGCTCAACCTGCGCCTGCCCGACCAGTTGATCGTGTTCACCTCGACGGTCGGCGCAGCCAACCCGTTCCTGGCGATGCTGATGATCGGGATCGGACTCGACCTGCACTTGAGTCGGACGAAGTACGTCGACGCCGCCCGGTTGCTGGCTCGCCGCTACCTGTTCGGGCTGGTGGTGGCGATCGGCTCCTGGTTCCTGCTGCCGTTGCCGGCCGAGGCCCGAGTGGTCGTGGTGATGCTGCTGTTCGCGCCGATTGCGGCGATGATGCCCGCCTTCTGCGCTGAGGCCGAGCTGGATGTCGAGCTGGCCAGCTTCGCCAATTCGGTGAGCGTTCTGGTGGCGATCATCGCCATGCCCACGCTGTACCTGCTGCTCGGCTGAACCTCGGCGCTACGGGTACCGGCGGCGCTCTCCTGGTTTGAGCGAGACCACGACCGTGACCACATCTGCGCTTACCAGCTCACGGTCGAACCGGCGAGCCTTGCCGAGGAAACGCTCCTCGGCCCGGGTCAGCTGAGCGCGGACCTGCTCGGGGGACGTCCGCAGCGACTCGGCCAACTCCCGCAGATCGAGGCTGTCCCAATGCCGTCGCTGAAGCAGCTCCCGATCGGACTGGCGCAGTCGGCTGAGCGCCGTGAGCATGTTCCGCAGTTCGGCGGGGGTGTCGAAGCCACGACCCAGGGAGGCCAGCCGGGCCATCAGGCCCGTCTGATCGGCATGCCGGGAGAATGCCTCCAGCGCGACCCGCTCGATGATCCGATACAGGTCGTGCAGGTCTGGGTCCGGCTGCCGTTCGACGATCGCGAAGACCTGCTCGGCCAGCTGATCGGGGTCGGCCAGCCCGATCGTCCGCCACTCGCAACTGGTCACCACCACGGGCGCATAGCGCAGCCGCAGCTCGTCCGCCTTCACGTCGCCGAGCCTAGTCCACGGGGGTATCAGCGCGTCGGGTCCGAGGCCGGCTCAGCCCGCTCGACAATCAGCCGCTTGAGGGCATCCGGGTCATTGGGCAATGAGATCACCGTGCGCGGTAGATCCTCGATCCCGACGAACCTGGCTGGACGCTCCGGGGCCACTCCGATGGCCTCCCCAATGGTCTCGGCAAACTTCACCGGCAGCGCCGTCTCCAGCACGATCATCGGCACGCCGGACTGGACGTGCTCACGGGCCACCTTCACCGCGTCCGCGGTGTGCGGGTCGATCAGCACGCCGTCGCGGGTGTACACCTCGCGAATGTGGGCCAGCCGGTCGGCATGGCTGGACGATCCGGAGACGAACCCGTAGCGGGAGCGCAGTTCGGCGAACTCCGGGGTGCCGGACAGGTCGAAGAAGCCAGCAGCAGGCAGCTCCTCGCCGAACAGCTGCCGGACCCGGGCGCCATCGCGTCCGAGCAGGTCGAAGACGAACCGCTCGAAGTTCGACGCCTTGGAGATATCCATGCTCGGGCTGGACGTGGCCGCAGTCTCGGCCGAACTGCGCACCCGGTAGACGCCGGTGCGGAAGAACTCGTCCAGCACGTTGTTCTCGTTGGTGGCCAGCACCAAAGTGTTGATCGGGATCCCGATCATCCGGGCCACATGGCCGGCACAGATATTGCCGAAGTTACCGGTGGGCACGCAGAAGTCGACGCTCTGGTCGTCGGCAGTAGTCACCCGCAGCCAACAAGCCACGTAGTAGACGACCTGGGCGACCAGCCGGGCCCAGTTGATCGAGTTCACCGCACCGAGGGCGTAGCGCTGCTTGAACTCCAGGTCGCCCGCCACCTCCTTGACCAGGTCCTGGCAGTCGTCGAAGACCCCATCGACGGCGATATTGACGATGCCGGGGTCGTCCAAGCTGAACATCTGGGCTTGCTGGAACGGCGTCATCCGGCCGGCCGGAGTGAGCATGAAGACCCGGATCCCGCGCCGACCGCGCATGGCGTGCTCGGCAGCCGAGCCGGTGTCGCCACTGGTCGCGCCGAGGATGTTCAGCTGCGTCCCGCGCCGGCCCAGCTCATACTCGAAGAACTGGCCCAACAATTGCATCGCCAGATCCTTGAATGCGGCGGTCGGCCCGTCAGAAAGGTGAGCCAGCCACAATCCACCGTCCAGCTCGGAAACCGGCACGATGTCGGCGGTGGCGAAAACCTGGTCGTTGTAGGCGCGCTCGCACAGCGTCCGCAGCACGTCGGTGTCGACGTCGGTGATGAACCTCGACAGCACCGCATGGGCGAGCGCGGCGTAGCCCTCGGTCCGCAGGGTTTCCCGCCAGCCGGCAAGCTCGGCGGCGGTCAGCTGCGGGTACTGCGCCGGGACGAACAGGCCGCCGTCCGCAGCCAGCCCGGCGAGCAGGATGTCGCGGAAGCCGAACCCGGCGCTGTGGTCGGACGACCGTGTGGAGACGTACTGCACTCGGCAAACTCTACCGGGGCTTCGGGACGTCGGAATAACCCGGGATAAGGCTGGACCAGAACCTCAGAGACTCTCGTCAAAATGGGGGTGGCGGGTTGCCCCGACAAGGGATTACCGGGACCATTTGTCTGTGTCCGAATCTTCTGCCGTCCCTGGCGATCAGCAGGCCGGCAGTGACCTCACCCGGCACGCCACCGAAATCCTCACCCATGCGCAGAACCTGGCCGACCAGTTGCGGATCGAGGCTCAGGCTGAGGCTGACCAGATTCGTGCCGAGATTCTTGCCCAGCGCGAGGTGCTCGAACAGCTGAACGGCGAAATCGCCGAGCGGGAGGCCGCCGTCGCCGCCGCGATCGCCACCGCAAACTCCCGGCTGGAGGATTCCCGCCGCGATGCGATGAGCCTGCTGTCGGACGCCACCGAACAGGCCTCCATGATCACCCAGACCGCCGAGCACACGGCGGCTGACGTACTGGCCACGGCCCGCGACGAGGCCGACCAGCTGGTCACCGAGGCCCGGCACAGGTCCGAGCAGATGCTCGAGGAGGCCACCGCGGCCACCATCGACGCCCAACACACCGCCGAGGCCAAGCTGACCGAGCTCGACGCCCAGGTGGAGAGCCGGCAGCAGGTGCTGGCCGCTGAGGAGGCGCAGCGCCGCGACCGGCTGGCCAAGGAGTTGACCGAACTGGCCGAGACCACCACGGCCGATCTGGATCAGCGCCGGACCGAGGTCGAGACCGAGCTGGCCCAGCAGCGGGCCGCCTCCGACGCCGAGCTGGCCGAACTGAAGCACGCTGCGCTGGCCGAAGTGAGTGCCGCCCAAGCCGAGCGGGAGCGGTTGATCGACGAAGCGCGCCGCTACGCCGACGGGCTGCTGGCCGCCGCCAATGCTGAAGCCGCCCGGGTCAAGGAAGAGGCGGCCGAGATGCATCAGAGCGTCGTCGCCGAGGTCGAGAACATCAAGCGCACCGAACGGGACAAGGTCGCTGCGCACGTCCGCGACATCCGGGAGAAGGCGCAGATCGCCGCCACCACCACCGAGCATCGCAATGCGGCCGCCATCGCTGCGGCCAGGGCGACTGCGACCGAGATCGACGCCAAGGCCAAGGCCGTTCTCGAGTCGGCCAAGATCGAGGCCGACAACATCGTCCAGCGGGCCAAGGACGAAGCCGAGCGCGAGCTGCGCAACACCAATGCCGAGGTGACCGCCCAGCTGGAGCGGGCCCGGCTACGGGTCGAGGAGGCCGAGAACGGCGCCCGGCTGATCCGAGAGCGAACCACCAACGACCTGGAGCGGCTCCAGCGTGACACCTATGAAAAAGCCGGAGAAATCCGCCGCGAGGCGGTTGATCTGCTAAACCAGGCACGTGCCGACGCGGATGCCGTCCGCGCGGAGGCGCGAGCCCAGATGGAGCGCGCCCGCGCCGAGGTCTCGGTGTTGGCCAAGAGACGGGAAGACATCACCGCCCAGCTAGGGCACCTATCCGGGGTCATTGAGGCGCTTGCCGCCGAACGACCCGCAGCAGCGAACCAGCAAGGAATGGAAGAACAGAGATGATCCAGATCCCCGGATTCAAGACGGTGCTGCGCGGCTACGATCCGACCGAGGTCGACCGCGCCATTGGTGATTTGGCCAAAGCCCGTGACCAAGCCCGCTCCGAGGCGGCGGACAGCGCCATCGATGCCACCAAGCTGCAGGCCACGGTGGCCCAGCTGGAGGAGCAGCTGAGCAGCTACCGCACCCGGCTCGCCGCTGTCGAGCAGAACCAGACCTCGGACGGCCCGAGCTTCAACGACCTGGGCGCCCGGATCGGCCGGATGCTGGCTCTGGCCGAGGATGAGGCGGACGAGCTGAAGACCCGGGCCAAGGCTGAGGCCGAGCGGCTCACTGCCGAGGCCGAGGAGGCTGCCAACCAGACCAAGGGTGCAGCCGACCGCTACGCCCGCGACGTGGTCAGCAAGGCCGACACTGAGGCCGCCCGGATCGTCGAAGCTGCCAAGCGTCAGGCCGACGAGATCGTCGACTACGCCGACCGTGAAGCCGTGGCTCGCCGCGAAGAGGCTGAGGCCGTCTACGAGCACCAGCGCGCTCGCGCCGCTGCTGCCGCCGCCGAGTTCGAGCGCTCGCTGGCTGAGCGCCGGGACAAAGCCGCCGAGGAGTTCGCCGCCCAGATGTCCGCCAATGAGCAGGCCATCAACCGGGCCCAGGAACGCCAGGTCGCCTTGGAGATGGAAGGCGATCGCGCTTTGGCCGACGCCAAGGTTCAGGCCGAGTCCGCGATCAAGGCGGCCCGCGAAGAGGCCATTCAGCACGTCGAGGCAGCCCGCATGGCAGCGCTGAAGATCCGCCGCGAGTCCGAGCGCGAACTCCAGGCAGCCACCGGTCGCCGGGATGCGATCAACGCTCAGCTCGCCAATGTCCGGCAGATGCTGGCCACCCTGGGCGGCACGGTGGCCTCGCCACTGGCGGAGCTGGACGAGATCGAGCTCGCTCCGATCCCGACCTCGGCGGCCAGCCCGGTCGAGACTCCCGCGGCGGATGCCGCATCGGAGGCCGACGAGGCCTGACCTGCACGACCACAGGGGCGTCCCCGACCAGCCGGTCGGGGACGCCCTTGTCGTTGTGGAGTAGCCGAAAGGATGCCCGGCTTTACCCATTCGGAGCCTTGACGGACGACCGGGCTGTGGCTTCCACTTGAGCTATCGGAGTCGCTGATTGGCGAGTGCCGATCAGGAGGTCTACGGATGTCGTTCCAAGTGGACGTCAGGCACTTGCCGTCGCAGCACGCCGCGGTGCTGGAGGTTCTGGCGCATCCCTCGAACATGGTGTCAGTGGTGAAGTCCGGCTATGCCCAGTTGGGGGCAGCGATCACCCGCGCCGGGGTCGCCTTCGCGGGCCCGTCCTTCTTCGTGATGGAGCGGGTCTTCGACGACGATCAGCCTGCCCAGATTCGGCTCGGTTTCCCGATCGCACTGCCGTTTCCGGCCGACGGGGACGTCCACTGCACCGAGTTGCCGGCCTGCGACGTCGCCAGTGCAATCCACCACGGCCCCTACGACGAGGCCGGTCCGGCCTACCGCGCCATCGAGGACTGGATCAGCTCACACGGCTACGTGTCCATCGGCTACCCGCGTGAGATTTACCTGGTGTCGCCGGCTGACACCATGGATCCGCTGGAGTACGTCACCGAGATCCAGATCCCGATCGCGCATCGCTGAGGATCGGCCGGCACTCCGGAGACGGGCCGTCTTCGGCGCGCAGCCCGGCTCCGCGTCATCGCCGGTCCCGCAGAAAAGGGGACTGTCCCCTTTTCTGCGGCGGTGCGGCGGCAATCTGCTTGACTCTCCGGTGGGGGAAGACTGCAGGATCCTCGGCAGGAGGCAGCAATGGCCAATGTGGTGCAGATCGGACGGTTCGCGCAGGCGACTCGGCTGTCGGTCCGGACCCTTCGTCACTACGCGGACGCCGGGCTGCTGGTGCCGGCCTGGGTCGATCCGAGCACTGGCTACCGGTACTACAGCTACGACCAGGTCGGCACCGCCGAGCTGATCCGGCTGCTGCGCCAGGTGCAGATGCCGCTGGCCGAGATCGGCCAGGTACTGGCCGCGTCCGACCGGAGCGCGGTGGTCGCGCTGATGCAGCGCCACGAAGCACGGCTGGCCGAAGACCTGCAGCGACAGCAGCGGGCGCTGGCCTACCTGCACCGGCTGATCGAGCAGGAAGGAACTGCAGTGAACTACCACGTGACACTCAAGCAGCTGCCCGCCGGGCATGCGGCGCTGCTGCGCACCCGAGCGACGGCCTCGACTGTCGCCGCCACCGTTCAGGCCGGCTACGGGCAGCTCGCCGCAGCCATCACCGCGGGTCAGGTGGCCTTCGCCGGCCCGCCATTCCTGTCGATGAGCGAGCCCTTCGACGACGAGGAGCCGACCCC
>Ga0268263_1000427_pt1 | contig 71094 bp, 63 predicted proteins | sample Biomet5_FD_190358 | JGI IMG/M metagenome (GOLD analysis project Ga0268263, IMG submission 190358) | Microbial communities from bioreactor (seeded with sewage sludge) at LBNL, California, USA - Biofuel metagenome 5 (SPAdes) (version 4) | ecosystem: Engineered > Bioreactor > Anaerobic >... | reverse complement strand
AGTATTCCTGCAACATACCCCTGCCCCCTGCGCCTTATTCACCCCTCCTTCTTTCGACGTTTGGTGGCATAATTCCTTTTGGTAATACTTTTGTAATATCTAACGCCGCTTCTTCATTCATGCGTTGGCCGTGCGAAATTTCGCGGCGCGGCGGGGGAGGCGGGCGGCGCGCAGGGGTTTTGCGATTCGCGGCGGATCGGAGAAATTTGCAGCGGTTGCCAAAAAACTGCAACCGGAGCTTCAAGATTGCGTCCAAATGAAGACTGGACAGAAAAAAATCGGCCCCATTTGGTTTTTTAACGCGCCGTGTTTATAATAGCAGGTGGAAGTGAGGTGATCGGCTTGCAGAATGCGCCCGATGAGCGTGACCTCGTCCGCAGGGCATCGCAAGGCGATGAAGCCGCGTTTGAACTGCTGATGCGCGCGCACGAAAGCCGGATGTACGCGGTGGCTCTGAGGATGTGCGGCAGCCGGGAGGACGCGCAGGACTGTCTTCAGGAAGCCATGCTGCGCATTTATCGCGCCGTATCAAATTTTAAGGGGCAATCGTCCTTCGCCACCTGGACCTACCGGATCACGATGAATACATGCCTGGACGAACTGAGGCGCCGGAAGCTGCGCACCGCGACGAGCCTGGACGTGCTGCTGGATACCGGCTGGTCGCCCACCGACGAAGGGGAGACCCCAGAGCAGCACTCCATCGCCTCCGAACAGCGGCGCATGCTGGAAAAGGCGATCGCGGATCTGCCGGAAGATATGCGCGCCGCCATCGTGCTGCGCGACGTGCAGGGGTTCAGCTACGACGAGATCGCCAGGATGCTGGAGGCCAACGTGGGCACGATCAAATCCCGCATCAGCCGGGGCCGCGAAAAACTCCGGGAAGTGCTGGTCCGGCAGCCGGAACTTTTTGGCCGGTATCCGGTCTAAATTGGCGGAAAGGAGGGGAAGCGCATGAACGAACAAGAGGGTTGCCGCTGGTTTGACCAGAACCTGAACGCGTACCTGGACGGCGAACTCGACCGGGAGGCGCGCGAGCGGATGAACGAGCACGCGGCGTCTTGCCTGGCGTGCGGTCAGAAGCTGGAAACCATGACCAGGCTCCTCACCATGTGCGCCGAGCTGGACGAGGGCCTGACGGCCCCGCTCGAAGCGCAGGCGGCGTGGCGCAAAGCCGTGCGGACGGAAGCGGAAAGCCGGCGGAGAAAACGCCGTACCGGCGCATGGGCGCAAGGCATCGGCTGGATCGCGGCGGCGCTGACGATTCTGACGGTCTCCACCGCAATGTTCCGGCAGGGCGTCACGGTTCCCCCCGCGGTCCTCAACGAATATTCGGGCAGGACGCCCTCGGGTGTAGTTAGCCCCCCGATGGATTACAGCCCGGCCGGAACCGGCGAGGCGCAGGATTCCGGGAAGCTCAGCCTTAAGTCCGACGGCCCGCTGGACAATACCGGCGTAAGCCAAGACCAGCCGGTGGCCGACACCCAGACCGCGAAGCAGTCTCAGGTGATCATCCGCTCGGCCAGCCGCAACCTTGAGAGCACCGCCTACGACACCGACAGCCAGTCGATCGACAACCTGGTGGACGAGTACGAGGCGTATTACGAGTCGGACAGCCAGAGCGGTCAGCCAATCCAGCCGGGCGAGAGCACCGGCCGCCAGCGGGACATGACCATCCGCGTGCCCAGCGACTCGCTGGACGAGTTTTTAACCGGCCTGGACGTGATCGGCACCACTACCTACAAAAACCAGACCGCGCAGGACGTGTCCTCCGGCTATTTCGATGCGAACGCCCGGCTGGACGCGCTGAAGGCGCAGCGGGACCAGATCAATAAGCTCATCTCCACCACCACCGACCTGAACGGCATCGTGGCGCTTCAGGACAAGTTCTACGACATCCAGGCCGAGATTGACCAGCTGGAGGGCGGCATCCGCGGCTGGGACAGCAAGGCCGACTACTCCCAGGTGGACGTGCACATGACCGAGGTGCCCGTGCGCAACCAGGTGCAGCCCGTGGGCGACACGCTGACCCAGCGCATCCGCACCGGCTTCTTCGACTCCGTCAACTGGCTGAGCGGCTTTTTGCAGGACATGGCCGTGGTGCTGGCCGCCGCCGCGCCGGTTCTGGTGGTGCTGATTCCGCTGATCGTATTGATCGTCATCATCGTCAAAGTGGTCCGCGGGAGGCGGCGCCGGTAACTGGTTTCCCTGTGGCGCATGCGAATTCCGCCATGCGCCATTTTTATACCCAAAAATCGGAAAGAGGTGAATTCCATGAAACTCTGGAAGATCCTGACCCTGTCGCTGGCCGCGATGCTGATGCTCTCGCCCCTCGCCGCGCTGGCGGAACCCGCGCAGCCCGCAGCTCCCGACGCGATCACATACCCGGACAGCCCATCGACCACTACCCCCGCTCAGGTGACCGTCTCCGGCACCGGCATCGTCACCTTGAAGCCCGACACCGCCACCATCACGCTGGGCGTCAGCGAGACCGCCAAGGGCGCGGTGCAGGCCCAGTCCACCGTCAACAAGAAGATCGACGCCATCAAGAAGGCGCTGATCAAGGCCGGCGCCAAGGAAGCGGACATCTCCGTCAGCGACCTCTCCGTCTGGGCCAACTACGACTACTCCGATAGCCAGAATCAAAAGGTGACCGGCTACACCGCCTCCCACACGCTGAACATCACCACGAGCGACATGGATAAGGTCGGCCCGCTGATCGACGCCGCGCTGGGCGCGGGCGCCAACCAGTTGCAGGGCGTGTCCTTCTCGGCGAAGAACAACGACGCAGCCTACGGCCAGGCGCTGAAACTGGCGGTTGAGAAGGCCCGCGAGAAGGCCGATGTGCTGGCCGCCGCCGCGGGCGTCAAGCTGGGCGCGCTGCAGTCGATGACCGAGTCCGGCGACTACAACTACAACCCCATCGTCACCGCCAAGTACGCCTCGGCCGCCGCAGGGGACGAAGCCGCGCCCACCCAGGTGGATACCGGCGTGGTGACCATCTCCGCCACCGTGGACGTGGTCTACGCGCTGGAAGGCTGATACTAATTCCAAATATTACTGCATCGTCGAGGGGATCTTTTCGCGCAGGACTGTGTCGCCTTCCGCTCAACGTAGCGCTGCTACGCCTCGCTCCGGCTCCTTGTCCTGCATCGAAAATCCCCTCCTGCTTTGGAAGCATTAATATTCTCCATTAGTATGACCGCGCGCGTTTACAGTAATTAAGTCGAGGGCCTGTCCCCTGTTTGGGGGCGGGCCCTCGGTTTTGATCGTTTGCGCACCGGAAACGCATTTCCGCCTCATCACCAGCGGAAACAGGCTTCCGATGGCTCATAAAAGAACCAACGCATGCGAAAACCCCCGCCGGGTGGCGGGGGTTGAATGGAAACTTATTTTGCCTGCTTCTTTTCGGGCTCCATGTCGATGACCTTCTGCCCATCGTAGTAGCCGCAGTGCTTGCACACGCGGTGGGACAGCTTCATCTTCTGGCAGCGCGGGCATTTGACGATGCCGGGCACGCTCAGCTTCCAGTTCGCGGCGCGGCGGGAGTGCTTGCGCGCCTTTGACGTTTTATACTTCGGTACGGCCATGGTTACACCTCCTCGTCGTCGCTGGTAAATAGTTCGCTGAGTGCCGCAAAGGGGTTCGCCTGGGGTTCGCCCTTCGGGCAGTCGCAGGGTTTGTCGTTGAGGTTCGCGCCGCAAGTGGGACAGAGCCCGTTGCAGTCCTTCCGGCAGAGCAGCCGCATCGGCATTTCGAGCAGCAGCGCCTCCCGGGCCGGGCCGGCCATGTCGATCTCGTGGCCGTCCATCAGCCGCTGATCCGGGTCGTCCGGATTCGCCTCGCGCACGAACACCTCGTCGATGTCCGCCTTGAGCGGCAGCGAAACCTCCTTCAGACACCGGGCGCAATGGGCCGTCAGAACCGCGCGCACCGTACCCGTGACCGAAATCGACTCGCCCGCGCCGGTGAATTCCCCCTTCAGGCGAATGTCCGTGAGCAGCACTTCGTCGCTCAGCACGTCCATCGGCTCGAGGGTCAGCGCGCATTCAAAGGGGTATGTCTGCCCTGGGTTTTTGAGCGCGGCCGACACGTCGATCATCCAGGCAATCACCTCGCAGGGACTAACCAGCTAAGTATAAAGCTGGTATCAGGATTTGTCAAATTATTTTTGCGTAAGTTCCAGCGTGTCCCGGGCGATGGCCAGTTCCTCATTGGTGGGGATGACCCACACCTTGACTTTGGAGCCGTCCTTTGAGATCTCGCCCTCGGAGCGCTTGCCCTCGTTCTTGGCGGGGTCCAGCTCCACGCCCATGAACTGCAGCCCTTCGCAGATCTCCGCGCGGCCCGCCGCGTCGTTCTCGCCGATGCCGGCGGTGAACACGATCAGGTCCAGCCCGCCCATCGCGGCGGCGTAGGATCCGATGGTCTTGCGGATGCCGTAGGCCCACATCTCCCGCGCGATCTTGCAGCGCTCGTCGCCTTCCTTCGCGCCGGCGACCACGTCGCGCATGTCGCTGGAGCGGCCGCTGATGCCGATCAGGCCCGACTTCTTGTTGAGCATGTCCACCACCTGTTCGGCGGACATCTTCTCGCGGACGGACAGGGTGGAGACCACCGCCGGGTCCAAAGAACCCGAGCGGGTGCCCATCAATACGCCCTCGAGCGGCGTCAGGCCCATCGAGGTGTCCACGCACTTGCCGTCCACCACCGCGGACAGCGAGGAGCCGTTGCCCAGGTGGCACACGATCAGCTTTTTCGCGCCGGTGAGCTTGATCGCGCGGCTCGAAACGAAGCGGTGGCTGGTGCCGTGGAAGCCGTAGCGGCGGATGGCGTGCTTTTTGTAGTATTCCATCGGGATGCCGTACAGATACGCTTTGGGCGGCATGGTCTGGTGAAAGGCGGTGTCGAACACGGCCACCTGCGGCGTGTCCGGCATGACCCGCTGGCAGGCGCGGATGCCCATCAGGTTCGCCGGGTTGTGCAGCGGCCCCAGCGGGATGCAATCCTCGATGGCCTTTTCGACCGGCTCGTCGATCACGCAGGAGGCGGTGAACTTGTCGCCGCCGTGCAGCACGCGGTGGCCCACCGCGCCGATCTCGCCGATGGAGGTGATGACGCCGTGGGCGGGATCGATCAGCGCCTCCAGCACCAACTGCATCGCGTCGGTGTGGCTCTTCATCGGCTGCTCGACGACGTACTTCTGATCGCCGTACTGATGGGTGAGCCTCGAGCCCTCGATGCCGATGCGCTCGGCCAGGCCCTTGGCCAGCACCGCCTCGCCCTGCATATCGATCAGCTGGTACTTGAGCGACGAGGAACCCGCGTTGATCACCAGAATTTTCATGGACAATTCAAACCCCTTCTCGCATTTGTGCGGTGTATTGACCCGGATGTTTGGCCGCCCGCCATGCTTTCAAATCATTCCCGGCGACCTGCGCGCCCCGCTGGGCCTTAATCGTTCCCGCCGACTTGTCGGCGGGAACGGTTTCCGTAACCAGTGCGCACACTGGTGGAGGAAACATTTCATTCAGTCAGCGGGCCGCCCGGAAACGCCGCAGCGTTTCAGACCCGCGCAGTCCTTTTCCTATGCGTTGAAAGACGCCGCAGCGGATTTCAACGCAATCAGTTCTGCTGCGCTTGAACCGCGGTGATGGCCACGGTGGCCACGATGTCATCCACCGAGCAGCCGCGGGAGAGGTCGTTGCAGGGCTTTGCAAGGCCCTGGAGCACCGGCCCGTAGGCCTCGGCGTTTCCCAGCCGCTGCACCAGCTTGTAGCCGATGTTGCCCGCCTGCAGGTCCGGGAAGACCAAGACGTTTGCACGGCCCGCGACCGGGGAGCCGGGGCTCTTCAATTGGCCCACCGATTCCACCAGCGCCGCGTCGGCCTGCAGTTCGCCGTCCAGCTTGAGGTCCGGCGCCAGTTCTTTCGCGATGCGGGTGGCCTCCTGGACTTTCGTCACCAGGTCGTGGCTCGCGCTGCCCTTGGTGGAGAAGGAGAGCAGCGCCACGCGGGGCTCCATGCCCGCCAGGCTCTTCGCCGAACCGGCGGCGGCCACGGCGATGTTGGCCAGCTCCTCGGCGGTGGGGCAGGGGATCACCGCGCAGTCCGCAAAGACCAGCACGCCGCCCTCGCCGTAGGTGTGGTTCGGGGATTCCATCAAAAAGCAGGAGGACACCGTCTTGATGCCCGGCTTGGATTTAATGATCTGAAGGGCGGGGCGCAGCATGTCGCCGGTGGAGTGGATCGCGCCCGACACCAGGCCGTCTGCGTCGCCCATCTTCACCATCATCACGCCGTAGTACATGGGGTCGGCGACCTTCGCGGCGGCCTCCTCCATCGTCATGCCCTTGGCCTTGCGCAGCATATAAAGCGCCTCGGCGTAAGGCTGTGCCTTGTCGCTCGAGGCGGGGCTTATGATCTTAACGCCTTTAAGGGTTACGCCCAGGGCCTTGGCGGTTTCCGCGATCTTTTCGGGATCGCCCAGCATGGTAATTTTGGCGATACCCGCCTCCACGACCTTCTGGGCGGCGGCGATGTTGCGCTTTTCCTCGCCCTCGGGCAGTACGATGCGGCGCACGTCAGCCTTTGCCTGCGCCTTGATCTTGTCGATGAGTGCCATGATGGATCTCCTCCCGGATTTTCTCATATTCATGATTCTCAGTCACGCCTACCTATTATACATGATGAATGGGCGTTTTAAAAGCCTGGACTGTTAAAAATATTCAGCGAACTTTGTGGCGAATTCGCATCGGCCAGGGCAACCAACGGGCGGTCGATCCCGTCTGAACCTGTGACGGACGCAATACACCAAGACCGGAGGAATGACATGAAACGCATCCACGCCACAATCGCACTGGCGCTTTGCCTGGCCCTGACGCTGAGCGTGTACCTGACCGTCCAGGCGCAGCGCGGCGACGGCTCCCTTATGGGCGCCTATGAGCCCGACAGTGCGAGTACAACCGCCCAGCCCACGATCCCGGAGGGGACATCCCTGACCGAGAAGCGAATGGCGCTTGACAACCAACTGGACGGGCAATCGGTTCACACGGAAATGACCTTTTCGCTCGCGGCCGCACCCCAGGACGCCGCCTGGTCCCAACTGACGGAACTGTTCGCGGTGCAGGTCTCAGAGCAGATCGCTGCCGGCTCCGGCAAGTCCGCGGCCGAGCTCACCCAGGCGATCCAGACGGCCGTCAATCAGTCGATTGACGACTCTGCCCGGACGCTCGCGGGCGGGGCGATCTACCTGACGGGCGTCACCGTCACCACGCCCTACTACGAGCCGCTTCAGCGCGGCTCCAAGAGCGACGCCGCCAAGGCGCTCCAGGAGAAGCTGATTCAGCTGGGCTACCTGGACGGCACCGCCGACGGCCAGTACGGCAAGGGCACCGCCACCGCCGTCTCCGCGCTGGAGGGATACATCCGCCAGCTGGAGCAGGACGACATCGACGCCAAGGCTACGCCGACTCCGGCGCCCACCCCGACCCCTGACCCCTCGATCACACCCGATCCGAACGCCACCCCGGCGCCCACGCCGGTGCCCGGGCCCACGCCTTCCACAAAAGTAGACGGCGTCGCGGACACCACGCTGCTGAACTACCTGATGAGCGCGGACTTCCCGTCCGCCCGGACGGACCTGAAGTTTGGCGACAAGGGCGAAGCGGTTACCCGCTTCCAGCGGAGGCTGTCGGCGCTGGGCTACCTGATCGGCAAGCCCGACGGCTACTACGGCGCCGGCACCCAGCGCAGCGTGCGGCTGCTCCAGTATTACAACGCTTTGGAGCAGAACGGCCTCGCGAACGTCGACCTGCAGAAGCTGGTGTTCTCGGGCCAGGCCAAGGCGCCCGATCACCCGATACTCGCGGGCGGCTCTTCCGGCCAGGAAGTGACCAAGCTGCAGCAGCGCCTGCGCATGCTGGGCTTCATGGTCAGCATGCCGGACGGCACCTACGGCTCGGCGACCGTGGCCGCGGTTGAGAACCTGCAGCAGTACTTCCAGTCCCAGGAGAAGGAGGAGCTGACCGCCGAGGCAATGGCGAGCGGCACCCCCGCCGCAGACATCAAGATCGACGACAGCCAGCTGGCCACCGTGGTCAACGGCGTCGCGGACCCGATCCTGCTGGACAAGTTCTACGCTTCCAGCTTCCCGGACGTCCCCGGCGCGCTGGGGAGCGGCTCCTCGGGCGAGGAGGTCAAGCGCGTGCAGCGCAGGCTGTACGGCCTCGAGTACCTCTACACCTCCGCGGACGGCGGCTACGGAGCGGGCACGGCCAAAGCCATCAAGGACTTCCAGAAGCGCAACAAGCTGAGCCAGACCGGTCAGGCCGACCAGCAGACGCTTCAGGCGCTGTTTTCCGACATGGCCAAGAAGGCGCTCAAGCCCTACCTGCTGAAGGTGTCCATCGCAAAACAGCGGGTGTACGCCTACGCGCCCGACGCCAACGAGGAATACACCGTGCTGGTGCGCACCATGAAGTGCTCCACCGGCCTGCCCGCCACGCCCACGCCCAAGGGGACCTACCAGGCGTCCACAGGCCCCTATGAGAAATGGCACTACTTCAAGGAGTTCTTCGTCTGGGCGCAGTACGCCTACGCCATCCAGGGGGACATCCTGTTCCACTCGGTGCTGTACAACCAGAAGGGCGGCTCGGCCACCTACGGCTCCGTACACAACCTGGGCCGGCAGGCCTCCCACGGCTGCGTCCGCCTCTCGGTGGACAACGCCAAGTGGATCTTCGAGAACTGCCCGTCCAAGACCAAAATCATTGTCTACTGATGGCGATGAAAATCCACTTCGTGTCTTTTCATCGCATGGGGAGGTCAGCGTGAGCCTGAAATCCTCACGGATTTCCGGGCGGCTCACTGACTTAGGGTATTGTTACGGCCACCAGTGTTCGCACTGGTGGCCGTAACGCGTTTCCGGCGGCAAGCCGCCGGAAACGATGGAAGGAGACGACCGGATAGAGCCGGTCAGAGCGCGCTTTTGCGGTGAAAAGACGCGAAGCGGATTTTCACCGCCTATCGGAATGCAAATTGCACCAGCAGCATATAAACGACGGTGCCGCCGAAGATCGAGAATAGCGCGTTGCCCTTCCACAGGTGCAGCCCCGCCACGGCGCCGCACGCGAGGATTTCCGAAAGCCCGAACGGCGGCGCGGTGAAGTTCATCGTCCTCAGGCAGTAGACCACCAGCAGCGTCAGCATCGCCGGCGGCAGCGCGTATCCCAGGTACTCGACGGCCTTGGGCGGTTTGCGCCCGCGCCCGAACACCCAAAACGGCAAAAACCGGGTCAGCGCCGTCGCGATCGCCATGAGCGCGATGGCCAGAACCAGCCGGAATCCGTGGGTCACGCGCCCGCCCCCTCTCCGGGCTTCAGCCTGGCCTCAAAGAACCCCCGGAACAGGCTGAGCGCCGCCAGGATGAGGAGAAGCGCCACCGGCATCATCAGCGCCTGCCCGCCCACGGCCAGCGCCAGAATTCCCGCCGCGGCGCCCAGCGCGAACGGCTCCCAGGTTTTGTACTTCTTCATCAGATCGATGGCCAGCACCAGGAACAGCGCCGTCAGCATGAAGTCCATGCCCTTCGTGTTGATGTGCAGGTACGCCCCCGCCAGCGCCCCCAGCGCCGTGCCCGCCACCCAGTAGTTCTGGCAAAGGCCGGTGATCAGCGTCAGGTATGGCCGCCTCGCTTCGCCCTTGGGCAGTTCCGCGCCCACCAGCAGCGCGTAGGCCTCGTCGGTCAGCGCGAAGATCAGATAGGGCTTCATCGGCCCCGCGCCCCGGTACAGGTCGAGCAGCGACAGCCCGTAGACCATCTGCCGGATGTTCAGGAAGAACGCCATCGCAAACATCGTGAGCAGCGACGCGTTCTGCGCGAACATCGTCACCGCCAAATATTGCGCCGAACCCGCGTACATGAACGCGCTCATCGAAAGGGAAACATAGGGCGCATAGCCCGCCGCCGACATCAGAAAGCCGAACGCCATCCCCAGCGGCACGTAGCCGAACAGCACCGGCAGCGTGGCTTGAAACGCCTTCGCCCAAAGCTCCCGCCGCATCCCGACCCCCCTTTGTGTATATTTATCCGGCATTATACCATGAGCCGGGCGCCCGGGCGAGGGCGTTCGGGTAAAACTTGACACTTCATGAGATGATGTTATACTGGCTTCGGAGGTGACCCCATGACGAAGGCGGAATACAGCCGGTTGGAAGCAATCATGCGCGCCCACATGGAGGACAGCGCCCACGATACCCAGCACGTGTACCGCGTGCTGGGCGCGGCGCTTGAAATCGCCTCCGCCCACCCGGAGGTTGACCGGGATGTGCTGATCGCCGCGTGCCTTTTGCACGACATCGGCCGCTCGGCCCAGTACAAGGACAAAAAGGTCTCCCACGCGGAGGCGGGCGCGGACATGGCCCGGGCGCACCTTCTCAAGGAGGGCTGGAAGGCGGCGCGGGCGGACCGGGTCGCGGAGGCGATCCGCTCCCACCGGTTCCGCGGTCACAACCCTCCGGCAACCCTCGAGGCGAAGATCCTCTACGACGCCGACAAGCTGGACGTGACCGGCGCGATGGGCGTGGCGAGGTCGCTTTTGTATGAGGGCGTCGTGGGCGAGCCGCTCTACAGCGTCGGGGCAGACGGCGAACCGCTGGACGGGCGCGAGGACGCGCCCAGCTTTCTGAACGAGTATGTAATCAAGCTATCCCGGCTGTACGACGGCTTCTACACCCCGGAGGGCGCGGAAATGGCCCGGCCCCGGGCGAAGGCGGCGCGGGATTTCTACGAGAGCCTTTTGAGCGAGGCGCGGGGCGGGCGGCCGCTGAAAGAACGATTGGACGGGGTGTTGAAGTGAACCCGGAACGCGTATGGTTTCGCGGCCTGCCGCAGGGCGGCGCGCGGGTGGAGCGGCTCCGTCTGGCTTTCCCGCACCTGCCGGAGGGGCTGGACGAACTCCGGATTCTGTTCGCCTCCGACATCCACGCGGGGTTCACGTTCCCGGAGGAGGCGCAAGCGCGGCTGATCGGCCAGATCGCGGCCCTCGCGCCGGATCTGATCCTGTGGGGCGGCGACTTCGCCGAATCCAAAGAGGACGCCCGGCGACTGTTTGAAAAGATCGGTGGCCTGAAGCCCCGGTTCGGCATGGCGGCCGTTCCGGGCAACAACGACCGGCGCGCGTTCCAGGGCGCGATGGATGATCTGACCGGCATGGCGGAGCGCGCGGGCGTGAAACTTTTAATCAACGATATATGGAGCCCGCGCTGCGGCGGGATGACCGTCTGCGGGCTGGACGAGGACTACTACGGCGCGCCGGACGCCTCCATCCTGGACGGTGTGAAGCGGGAAAACGCGCTGATCGTGCTTTTGTCCCACTCGCCCGCGCATCTTGAGAAACTGCTGAGCGGCAGGGCGCCGCCGGATCTGATCCTGGCGGGCCACACGCACGGCGGGCAGATGCGGCTGCTGGGCCGGTCGCCGTACGACCTGGGCTTCGACCATGTGCGCCGGGGACAGCGCTTTTTCGCCGCCCGGGGCGTCCGGCGGGAGGGAGACGCCTTTCTCGTGGTCTCCGGCGGCCTGGGTTCCAGCAGGATCCCGCTGCGGCTGAACTGCCCGCCGGAAATCCAATGGATCGAGCTGGCGCTGCGCTGAATCCGCTTCGCGCTTTTTGAAATGAATGATGAGGTAAACCTGAAGCGCCCTTTCCCCGGCGGAAAAGGGCGCTTCGCAATCGATATCTTTATAGAATTTCGAGGTTGGATTCGCAGTCCTCGCCGCTCTTGGCGCAGTTTTCGCAGATCATCGCGCCGCAGCGCTGGCACTCTGTCATCGTCCTGGCGTCGGCCGTGCGCCTGCAGTGACCGCATTCGATCATGGACATGCTTTCAACTCCTTCAAGGGTATTATGCCGGAAGGCGGAAGAAAAATTCGCCGCTGCAACATTTTGTCAAAAGTGGCAGTCTAACCCCCTGAATCCGGGCGCGAACGGATGGCGCGGCGGGGCGCCAAAGGCCTGTGAATTGTCATCCGCCGGGATGTGTGCTACAATGGGGAACGCGCCGCGACCCCGCGTCAGAGGGTGCCGGGAGGAGCTGTCAAGTTGTCGGAGGAGAGAAAGGCCCAGCCCATCATCAGCCTGAACAGTGTCACCAAGGTGTACGAAATCGGCTCCACCCGCTTGCGAGCGCTGGACGAGGTGTCGCTTTCCATCTACCCCGGCGAGTTCTGCTGCATCGTGGGCCGGTCGGGTTCGGGCAAGTCGACGCTGCTCAACATGATCGCGGGGCTGGAAAAGCCCACCAAGGGGCAGATCCGCGTGGCCGGCAAGCAGATCGACCGGCTGAACGAGGGCAAGCTCGTGCAGTTCCGGCTGGACAACGTAGGCTTCGTATTCCAGCAGTTCAACCTGTTCGCCACACACACGGCGCTGGACAACGTGGCCATGCCGCTGATGTACAAGGGCGTGTCCCGGGACGCGCGGCTCCGGCAGGCGCGCAAGATGCTGGAACTGGTGGGGCTTTCGTCCCACATGGCGCACATGCCCAGCCAGATGTCCGGCGGCCAGCAGCAGCGCGTGGGCATCGCCCGCTCGCTGGTCACAAAGCCGAAAATCCTGTTCGCGGACGAACCCACCGGCAACCTCGACCTCAAGACCTCGCGGGAGATTTTGCGGCTGATCCGCGCCGTCTGCCGCGAGCGGGGCACCACGCTGATCATGGTGACCCACGACGCGGAGATCGCCCAGTACGCCGACCGCGTGGTGCGCCTGCTGGATGGGCGCGTGATCGAGAACGCGGTGCAGGAACATCCCAAGGAAATTGCGCTGGTTCAGACGCTGCCCGACGGCACGGTGATCGAGTTGTCGGAGGGCGAAACCCGGGTTGACGAGACAAACAGAAAATCCGCCCGGGCATGAAGGAGGACACCATGACGAGGCAACGGGTTGAGACGCTTATTTTGGCCCTATTGATGGCGCTGATTCTTGTGGCGCCGGAGTTTTCCCCGGCCTTCGCCGAGGGCGAGGCGCCCGCGCCCACCGAGAGCGCCACCCAGGCCCCGGCACCCTCCGCGCCCGCGAAAAAGGCCAAGCAGTTTAAGGTTAAATTTGTCGATCCGGTCGCCGGCAAGGCGATCGGCGATACCCAGCACGTGAACGCCGGCGAGGCCGCGTCCGCGCCGGACGCGCCCGATCACAGCGATCTGGGCTTCCAGTTTGCCGGCTGGGACAAGGATTACTCCGCCGTCAAGAAAAATCTGACCGTCACCGCGCAGTACGCCTCCGTCCACCAGATCGCGCTGGGCGACTTTGAGACGGCGAAGGCCGCGCCGGGCGGCAAGCTGCATCTGGCGCTGCCGGTGGTCTTCAAAAACGCGCTGACCGGCGGCCAGGCGGCCTCGAACACGCTGGCAAACGGCAAGGAGTCGGGCTATGACGCCGCGCTCCAGATTCCCGGTTTCCAGCAGGGCGCGCTGGCCCAGCTGGGCCTGGAGTGGGTCCGGATCGACCTGGATCTCTCCGGAACGCCGCTCAAGGCAGCCAAGAGCGACCGCTCCAGCTATATCCTGAAGTCCGCCAAGGACAGTAGCAACAAGTACGGCGTCCCGAACGGCCAGCCGGTCAACCGGGGCTTCGCGGTGTTCGATTCCGTCACCGCCAAGGCCGGCGCGGGAAGCGGCACCTATGCGCTGAAGGGCGCCATCGTGTGGCGGCTTCAGGGAACCGAGCTGGACAACAAGGCGCCCTTTGAGATCAAGCTGAAAATCGGCGGCGCGCCGGAGACAAAGGAGGCCGCCCTGCCCGGCGAAACCGTCCAGCCCGGGGAAACCCAGCAGCCGGACGATTCCAACATCCTGATCGCCAACCAGGGCCCGAAGGCCACGCCCGAGGTGCAGATCCTCGGCTCGGCACCGACGCCGGAACCCACCGCGACGCCGGAACCCACTGTGACGCCCGAGGCGACCGCGACTGTGGAGCCGACCATCACGCCCGAGGCGACCGAAACCGCAGAACCTACCGTGACGCCCGACGCGACCGCGACCGTGGAGCCGACCGTCACGCCCGACGCGACCGCGACCGTGGAGCCGACCGTCACGCCCGAGGCGACCGAAACCGCAGAGCCTACTGCCACGCCCGATGTAACCGTGAACGCGGAACCCACCGCCACGCCCGACGCGACCGTGAACGCGGAACCCACCGCCACGCTGGACCCGGCGCTGAACGCGCTGGCCGTGGCCCTGCCCACGGATATGTCCGAAGTGACCGCGGAACCGTCCGCGACGCCCGACGCGACCGCAACCGCGGAACCGTCCGCGACGCCCGATATGGCCGCGGCGGGAGCGATTACAGCGAAAGGCACCGGGGAGGAGGGCGACACCACTACCGAGGCACCGGCGGCGAAAAGCTACACTGTAACGTTTGTCGATTACGACGGCAGCACCATCACCACCTCTACCGTGCAGGCGGGCTATACGCCCTCCGCGCCGGGCGATTATATCTCTGGCAAACAACCGGTCAAGAAAATCGACGGCACCTGGAGCGTGTTCGAGAACTGGCATCCGGATCTCGCCGCCGTGACGCAGGATATCTCCATTGGCGCGCATTATGAAGCGCTGACCGACCCGGTTCAGACGACTTATGTGGATAAATTCGACGGCGCGACCTACACCGACCAGGCGACGGCGGAAGCGGCGGCGGCCACCCATTTGAGCCTGGGCTACAAGTTCACCGGATGGGACGAGGAAGCGGCGTTGGGCGCCGGCGTGGTCAACGTGACCGCCACCACCCATTATGAGATGACCTCGATCTTTGCCGTCTGCCCCCGTTCGTTCGCCTCCGGCAAGCCCAAGGGCGCGTTGGCGCTGGCGCTGCCCGTTTCCTACCAGCTCGACAAAAATGCAGTTCCGGTCTACAGCGACACGCTGGCCGACACGAATAAGCGCGCCGAGAAGTACACCGGCAAGCAGACCTTTGCCAGCTTTGATCAGAACGTGCAGGACGTGTACCTCCAGTTGGACGCCTTCGGCGGTGACGTGCCGCTGACCGCCGCCGGTCTGCCGCCCGCCTACGTGGTGCAGGGCGGCGTGAACAACGGCTACGCGGTGTTCGACGGCATCACCGTGAAGTCCTCCGCCACCAACGGCTTCTACACGCTGACCGGCAAACTGTATTGGAAGATGACCGGGCAGAAGGACTTCAGCAGCATGACATTCACCACGCAGGTTCGCGTGACCGGCGCACACTCCTCCTCCGGCGGCAGCTCCTACGGCGGCGGCGGTTCCACCACCGGCCCCGATAAGCCCCAGGCCAAGCTGGTGGTGGAGGCCATCACCACCGACCCGCTGGATCCCAAGGCCGGGCAGAATTTCGACGTGGTGCTCTCCCTCAAGAACACATCGCCCGACTACTACGTGCAGAACATCGGCGTCACCTACACCACCGAGGCGGACGCGCTGATGCCCACGAGCGGCTCCAACACCACCTACATCTCCAAGATCGACAAGAGCGAGTCCTACGAGCTGCGGCTGCCGGTCAAATCCAACCCGGAACTGGCCGACGAGAACGTCAAAATCGACCTGGCGCTGGACTACGAGGACAAGAAGCTGACCGCGCTGACCGGCGCGCAGAGCGTGATGGTCAAGGTGGAGCAGGTGCAGCGCATGCAGCTGGACCAGCTGCAGCTTCCCGCCACCCAGCCCACCGCGGGGGACAGCGTGCAGCTGACGCTGGGCATCTTCAACCTGGGCCGCACCGCGCTCAACAACGTGACGGCCAAGGTGGTGTGCGACAACCCCAACCTGTCGCCCGGGCAGGCCTTCTTCGGCGGCAACATGGATCCGGGCACCTCCAAGACCGCGGAATTGGACGTGACGCCCATCGAGGCGGGCGAATACAGCGGCAACGTCGAGGTGACCTATGAAAACGCGGGCGGCGACGTGACCACCGAGAAGCGCCCGTTCACGCTGAATGCCGCCGCGCTGGAGGATCTGAACTACGGCGATACCGGGAGCGACCTCGACACGGCGACCCCCGCGCCCGAGGCGCCTTCGGCAGCGCAGATTATGCAGTTCCTGCCGGCTTGGCTGTACGCGGCGGTGGGGCTGGTGCTGCTTCTGATCGTGCTGGCCATCGCCATGTCGGCGCGCCGCCGCCGCCGGAGGATGTTCGAAGACGATGAGATGGATTGACATCCTGGGCGCGGCGCTCGAAAATCTCCGGCGGCGCAAGCTGCGAAGCGCGTTGACCATGCTGGGCGTGGTCATCGGCACCGCGGCCATCGTGGTGACCATTTCGCTGGGCTACGGCGCGGAAAAGACGCAGATGGCGGCGCTGGAAGCGGCGACGGACCTGCGAATCATCCAGGTCTACCCCAACTACGGCTATTCCGATTCCTCCGGCACCGCCACGACGACCACCACCAACCGCATCACCACCATCAACGACAGCGTGATCCGCAGGATCCGCGCCATTAAAGGGGTCAGCGCGGTCACGCCCATCGTGGGGCTGTACGCGGGCGCCAACTTCACATTGAAGGTGGGCAAGCGCGAAAACCCGACCACGCTGATCGGGGTGATCCCCCGGGACTTCGCCAAGATGGCGAAGCTCAAAAGCGGGCGGTATTTTTCCTCGACCACCGGCACGATGGAGTTCGTCATGTCGGAGATCAGCATGATGTCGTTCCAGAACCCGAGCAAGCCCGACGACAGCACCGGCACGGACATCTACACGCTGCTCATGAACGGCGAGCCGCTGCCGCTGCCCAAGGTCAACTGGCTGGACGAGAACTACACGATGACCATGAGCTGGGAGGACACCTCCGACGACTCCGCCGCGACAAACGATCAGCCGGTCATCAAATCCCAGGATTACAAGGCCCGCATGATCGGCGTACTGCCCGCCGACATCAACGACATGTACTATTCCTACGGCGCGGTGGTCAGCCTGCCCTGGCTCAAGAAGTTCTACAAGGACAACCGGGCGCTGTTCAAGGAGATGGGCTTGGACAGCCTGGACAAGTACGACACCGTCAGCGTGCTGGCGGAGGACGTGGACTCGGTGGAGGGCGTGGTGCGCGACCTTCTGGACATGGGCGTCCAGTGCTCCAGCACCATGGACTCCCTCAACACCATCCGCAAGCAGATCCAGACCATGCAGGCGTTTTTGGGCTTTATCGGCGCGATTTCGCTGCTCGTCGCGGCGCTCTCCATCGCCAACACGATGATGATGTCGATCTACGAGCGCACGAGGGAGATCGGCGTGATGAAGGTGCTGGGCTGCAAGCTGAAAAACATCCGGCTGATGTTTTTGACCGAGGCCGCCTACATCGGCGTGTTCGGCGGCGCGCTGGGCCTGGCGCTGAGTTATACGTTAAGCTATGCGCTCAACAACGTGGATTGGCTGAAGCAATTGGCCTCCAGCGTGATGCAGTCGGGCGGCATCTTCACCGACGAGACCGCGACGGTATCGATCATCCCGTCGGCGCTGGCGCTGGGCACCTGGCTGTTCGTGGTGCTGATCGCCATCGGCTCGGGCTTCTACCCGGCCCAGCGCGCCACCCGTCTTTCGTCCTTGGCGGCGATCCGAAGCGCCGACTAACGAAAAAACCGCTGCGCGGCTTTCCTTGGACTGTTGGCCGCCGCTCGTCGGCCTTTCAATCATTCCCGGCGACTTGTCGCCGGGAATGTCGTTTTCGCCATCAATGCGGACACTGGTGGCGAAAACAATACCACAAGTCAGTACGTCGCCCGGAAATCCCGCAGGATTTCAGACGCACGCAGTTCTTCTTATGCGGTGAAAAGACGCGCAGCGGATTTTCACCGCAACAGCAAGTCAGTGCGTCGCCCGGAAATCCCGCAGGATTTCAGACGCACGCAGTTCTTCTTATGCGCTGAAAAGACGCGCAGCGGATTTTCAACGCAACAGCTGGACATACTGTCACGCGAGAGGTGATGGTATGTCCTTTGGTTTCATATTGCTGATCGTCGTCGGAATTCTGGTCATGTTCGGCGTCGGTCAGCGCGCGCTGGACAGGCTCCGGCTGACGGACAAGCAGGCGATGCTGTTCGTCGCGCTGATCATCGTGGGCGGCGTCATTCCGGACATTCAGGTGACGCCGCTGTTCGCCTTCAACATCGGCGGCGCGCTGATCCCGCTGGCGCTTTCGATCTACCTGATCGCAAAGGCGGACACCGCCTGGGAGAAGTGGCGCGCGCTGATCGCGGCGGTGCTCGCGGGCGCGGCGGTGTTCGCGCTGGGCCGCTTCCTGCCCGCGGAGCCGGAGCGCACCCAGATCGCCCCCAACTACCTGTACGGCATCTCGGCCGCGGTGATCGCCTACGTGTTCGGACGCTCCCGGCGCGCGTCGTTCGTGGCGGGCGTCCTGGGCGTGATGCTGGCCGACACCGCGCAGGCCGTGATCAACTGGAGCCAGGGCATCGATCAGACGCTGATCCTGGGCGGCGCGGGCGCGTTCGACGCGGTGGTGATCGCCGGCGTGCTGGCGGTGCTGCTGGCGGAACTGTTCGGCGAACTGATCGAGCGCGCGGCGCGCGGCGCCCATACGGGGGAGGAGAAGGGAAAATGAAGCGATTCAGCGCCATACTGATGCTCGCGCTGTTCCTGATGCCCGTCTGCGTGCGGGCGGAGGAGCCGGAATACCAGGACGACGTCATCTACCGAATCTACCAGGAGGGCGGTCAGTACCTGACCTCCCACGCCGGGAAGGTCTACCAGGATGACGAGTACATCGCGGAGGACAACAAGCTCTACATCGTGACCAAGGTGGACGACGCGCTTCTGACCGCCACCGCCAGCTACGTGGGGATGGAGACGGCCGAGGCCCGCATCGAAACCCAGTCGGTGTTCGGCGGCGCGGCGGCGGCGACCGTCTCGCCCTCCGCTTCTCCCGCCGCCTCGCCGGGCGCTTCGGCGGGCGCCTCGGCGGGCGCGACCGCCGCGGCCAACGCTTCGCCCAACGCCTCCGGCGGCAAAAAGCTGGTGGCGATGTACTCCACCCACACCGACGAATCCTACGAGCCGTCCGACGGCACGTCCTCAAAGACCAAGGGCGCGGGCATCCTGGACGTGGGAACCGCGCTGAAGGGCAACCTGGAGAAGCTGGGCGTGCAGACGGTCTACGATGAATCGAGCCACCTGCCCCACGACGCGGGCGCGTACCGCCGGTCCCGCCAGACCGCGGAGGAATTGATGAAAAAGCAGCCCGCGGCGCTGCTCGACATCCACCGGGACGGCATCCCCGACCCGAAGGAGTACGACAAGACCATCAGCGGCAAGCAGGCTTCCAAGGTACGGCTGGAGGTGGGGCGCTCCAACCCCAATTCCGACGCCAACCGCAACTTCGCCAAGGAGATCAAGGCCACCGCCGACAAGATGTACCCGGGGCTGGTCAAGGACATCTTCATCGGCCACGGCAACTATAATCAGGAGCTGTATCCGCAGTCGGTGCTGCTCGAGTTCGGCACGGTGTCCACCGACAAGAACCGCGCGATTCAGTCCACCCAGTTCATGGCGAACGTACTGGACAACGTGCTGTTCGGCGGCGCCGCAAAAGCGCAAACAAATGTGCAACAAGGGAACCAATCGGCTGGAAAAGGCGTCTTATGGTTAATAGGCGGCGTGATCGTCGCCGGCATAATCTTCGCGCTGGTCGCAACCGGCACCTTCGACAGCATGAAGCACAGGCTCGCCCGCGGCACCAGCGAGGTGACGGGCGGCTCCATCGGGCGCAAGCCGAAGGAACCCAAGGATCCCCACTGAACCCTCGCCGCGGCGGCTCTTTTCCCTTTCGCAGCCTGGACGAAACGTGATTCCGCGGACTGGGAAAAACATGACGGTTGTGTAATAGATTTGTAACTCTATGGATGCACATGCCCGTGCCCCGTGTGATAAAATAAACGTCGATGGACGCAGCTTTACAACCGCGTGAGGAGAGGGATCGCATGAAAGTCCGCAGAAGTTTGATTGGGCTCATTTGCCTTGTGCTGGCCTTGTCGCTGGCCCTTGCGCCGCTGAGCGTCGCTGCGGAGAAGGGCAAGATTTACAAGGCGACCGACAGTGGGGTGCGCATCCGGGAGAAGCCGCAATCCGGATCCGCTGTGATCGGCAAGCTGTCCAAGGGCCAGAAGGTCATCCACCTGAGCACCAAGAACCAGTGGTGGAAGATCAAGACCGCGGCCGGCCTGACCGGCTATGTGTTCCCGACGAACCTCAAGTATTACCGCACGTACGACGTGGGCCGCCTCTACAAGGCCAGCTCCGCCAAGGGGGTCAAGGTCTACAAAAAGGCCTCTCCCAAGGCGGCCGTCAAGGGCACGCTGACCCGGAAGTACACCGTGGTGCTGCTGGCCAAGTCCGGCGACTGGGGCCTGATCCGGGTAGTCAAGAACGGCAAGGTTGGCTACGTGCCGCTGAAGAACCTGATCGCCGCGTAACTCCTACAACCTCCATTCCCGCGCCGCCCGGCGCGGGTTTTTTGCGCTTTCATTCAAATCATTCCCACCGACCCGCATGCCCTCCGGGCTTCATTCATTCCCACCGACTTGCCGGTGGGAATGTGTTTCCATAACCAGTGCGCACACTGGTGGAGGAAACAAACCCTTAAGTCAGCGGGCCGCCCGGAAAATCCGCAGATTTTCAGGCCCGCGCAGTCCCTCCTATTCGATGAAAAGACGCCGCAGCGGATTTTCATCGATCTTCGTCAGCGGGCCGCCCGGAAACGCCGCAGCGTTTCAGGCCCGCGCAGTTTCTTCCTTTTCGATGAAAAGACGCCGCAGCGGATTTTCATCGATCTTCGTCAGCGGGTCGCCCGGAAACGCCGCAGCGTTTCAGGTCCGCGCAGTTTCTTCCTTTTCGATGAAAAGACGCCGCAGCGGATTTTCATCGATCGTTTCAGGCCCGCGCAGTCCTTCTTCTATGCGTTGAAAGACGCCGCAGCGGATTTTGCTCGCCTTTTTAGCGCAAGGATGTTATAATAACCCTATCGCGAATACTTCCGAAGATTGGAGAGCGAGCATGAAGGCGTACAACATCGCGGTGGCGGGCACGGGCTACGTGGGGCTGGTGGCGGGCGTGTGCTTCGCGCACGTGGGACATCAGGTGACCTGCGTGGACGTGGACGAGGCCAAGGTCGCAAAAATGCGCGCGGGCGAATCGCCCATTTACGAGGAGGGCCTGGAGGAATTGATGCGGGAGGCGATCGCCGCCGGGCGCATCCGCTTCACCACCGATTATCAGGACGCGTACCGGCTGGCGGACGCCGTGTTCATCGGCGTAGGCACGCCGGAGCAGCCGGACGGCTCGGCCAACCTCAGCTATATCGCCACCGCCGCCCGTCAGGTGGCGGAATCGGTGGAGAAGGACTGCCTGGTGGTGGTCAAGTCCACCGTGCCGGTGGGCACCAACGACAAGGTGGAGCAGTTTATCCACGACTTCCTGGCGCGGAACGTCAAGGTGGAGGTGGCCTCGAACCCCGAATTCCTGGCCCAGGGCACCGCGGTCCGGGACACTTTGCGCGCCCAGCGGATCGTCATCGGCACCGAGAGCGGGCGCGCCGAGCAGATGCTCCGGGAAATCTACGAGCCGTTCGGCCTCCCGATCGTGTCGGTGAGCCGCCGCAGCGCCGAGATGATTAAATACGCCTCCAACGACTTCCTGGCGCTCAAGATCTCCTACATGAACGACATCGCCAACCTTTGCGAGCTGGTGGGCGCCGACATCACCGAAGTGGCGCTGGGCATGAGCTACGACGAGCGCATCGGCAAGCGCTACCTGAACGCGGGCGTGGGCTACGGCGGCAGCTGTTTCCCCAAGGACACCAAGGCGCTGCGCTTCCTCGCCCGGCAGTGCGGCTACCGGCTGCGCACGGTGGACGCGGCGGTGGAGGTCAACGAGGAGCAAAAGACGCTGCTGTTTCAGAAGGCGTGCCGCAGGCTGATCACCTTCGACCGGCTGAAGGTGGCGGTACTGGGCGTGGCGTTCAAGGCCGGGACGGACGACCTAAGGGAAGCGCCGTCCCTCGACAACGTGCAAAAGCTGCTCGAGGCCGGGGCGTTCATCCACTTCTTCGATCCGGTGGCGGCGGCGGCGTTTGAGCGCCGGTTCCCCGGCAGGGTGACCTCCTCAAAAACGCCGGAGGATGCGCTTGAGGGCGCCAACGTGTGTTTCGTGTTCACCGAGTGGCCCGAGGTCCGTGCGTTGAAGCCGGAAACCTTCAAAGAGCGCATGCGGACGCCGCTGGTCTACGACGGAAGGAACCTTTTTAATCCGGCGGAAATGAGCCGGGCGGGCGTCGAGTATCACTCGATCGGGCGAAAGGGCGCAAGGCCCGCTGGAAAATGAACCAAGTAACGCGCAGGCGCGTCTGATGAGGGGAATGGCGCCAGGGAAGCGGAGGGATGAGGGGTGCTCTCTACCGTGAATTCGGGGCTGAACGGGTTTGTGCTGTCCGGAGGGGTCAACCTGATCCTCTACATCCTGCTGGCGGCGGTGTTTCTGTACGCGCTGATCCGGGGCGTGGCGCCGCTGAGCGCCTCGCGCCAGGCGCTGCTGCGCGGCGCGCGCCTGGTCCGAAAGGGCGACAAGGCGAAACGGTCCTGGCGGGACGAGGGATTTCTCGGCAAGGGGCTGGAACCCAAGTGGAGCGCGTTTCTGGTGACGCAGAAATTCCTCGAGGAGCAGTTTGACGGCTCCGCGAGGGTGGGCGAGTTCGTCACGGAGGACGATGTCTGCCCGCCGGAGGCGGTGGCGCTGAACGACGCCGCGCCCGGCGTCATGATGTCGCTGGGCTTTCTGGGCACGCTGATCGCGCTGTGGCAGGGCCTGCCGGGCGCGACAGACTCCGGAGCGATGCTGTCCGCCGTCCGCGCGGCGCTGGCGCCCGCCATTGCGGGCGGCGCGCTGGCGGTGGTGTTCTCAATGATTCACCGGTCGGTGATGTCTTCCACCCAGGGCGCGCTGGCGGCCTTCTCGGACGCGATGGCCCGCTACGCGCTGCCGCCCAGGGTGGACGCCCAGGCGCAGGCGGCGCTGATGCAGCGGGAGCAGGCCGAGCGCATCGAGCACCTGTCGGACGAGGTCTCAAACAAATTGGCCGACCGCTTCGCCGCCTCGATGACGAAGGCGATCGCGCCGCTGACCTCCGAGATCGAAAAATTCACCCAGTCGGCCTCGAAGGAGCAGGTGCGCGGCGTGGACGCGCTGGTCAGCCGCTTCGTGGGGCTATTGGACGAGCGGATGGGCGGCGGCATGGATAAATTGGCCCAGACCATCGACGGCCTTTGCCGCAGTCACCAGCAGATCCAGGACGACCTGAAAAAGGCCGCCGACGGCATGGCCCGCGTATCCCACGACATGAGCGAGGCGCAGCGGCTGTCCCAGGACATGACCGACAAGTTCGACGGGTACCTGACCCGGCTGGGCGGCGCGCAGGCGATGGTGGAGGAGGGCTACGCCCGCGTCTCCGCCAGCGTCGAGCACCTCGAGATCGTCGCCCGGCAGCAGAACAACTACCTCTTATCGGTGGGCAAATTGCAGACCGAGTGGCAGAAGGCGCTCGCCTCCTTCCAGACCGCCGCCGACCAGTTCGCAAAGGTCTCCACCGACAACTCGCTGTCCGCCAGCCAGGCGATGACCCGCGCCGCCGAGGAAATGAAGCGTTCCAGCGAGGCGCTGGCCCAGAGCCACCAGGCGCTGTCCGCCGGCGTCACCCGGGAGATCGAGAAGGCTTACGGCTCCTTCTTCCAAAGCGCCGGCAAGACCACGGATCAGCTCAACTGGCTGATGGAGAACATCAAGGCCACGCTGGCGCGGCTGCCGGACCTATTGGATGACACCGCGGCCATCTATGCCGGCCAGGCCGACCGGCTGACCGATGCGCTGCGCTCGGCCCAGGCCGCGCTGGAGGACGCCGTGGATCACATCAATGCCTACGGAGGGCGATGACCATGAAGCCGCGCGTTAGGCCCGCGAGGATCGGCCTGCCGGTGGGCGCGATGATGGCGCTGGTGATCCTTGTGGTCGCTTTTGCGCTGATTTTTGGCGCGTTCCAGCAGCAGACGCAAAACGAGCGGCAGGCGGCGGACGTCGTGAGCCGCGACAAGGCGCTGAATCAGCGCGAGCAGGAGCTCGATCAGCGCAGGGCCGCGCTGGATCAGCGGGACGACGACATCGCGAGCCAGCAGGCGGCGCTGGGCGACCGGCAGGCGGCTCAGGAAGATCAGCAGCAGGCGCTGGACGCCGAGAAGGCGCGGCAGGACGCGCTGGGCGCGGATCTTTCCTCCCGGGAACAGGTGCTTGGGGAGAATGCGAAGGCGCTTGAGGCCGGTCAGGCGGCGCTGAAAAAGGCCCAGGAGGATCTTTCGTCTAAACAGCAGGCGCTGAGCGACAAACAGGCGGAGACCGATCTGAAACTTGACGACTATCAGGCGCTGCAGAAGGCGGTGGACGACGCGCTGGGCGCGCGCGGGCGCATCGCCTCCCGCCTGACGGAAAGCCTCAGGGCGCTGGCCGCCTGGCAGGTGGACGGGAGCGGCGCGGCGTCCATCGACATCGGCGCGCTGTTTGACGGGGATTCCGCCGCGCTTTCACAGGCCGGGCAGCAGGCGCTGGATCAGATGCTCCCGGCGTGGCGGCAGGCGCTCGCCGGCGAGAGCGCGTCGGTTCTGGCGGTGGAGGTCACGTCCGCCGCATCCGACTCCGCTTCGCTGGATTTGGCCGCCCGGCGCGCGCTAGCCATCCTTCAATACGCCCAAACGAGCGAGGCGGCCGGAAGCGAGGCGCGCGAGGCGATGCTGCAAAAGGGTGCCTCCGCCGCCAGGGCGGGCGCGGCGGGGCAGCCCCGCGCGGTCTTCCGGTTCTACCTGAACTCCGACGCGCTAAGTACTCGATGAAAATCCGCTGCGGCGTCTTTTCATCGAGGGGCGCACAAAATCCGCTTCGCGTCTTTTGTGCGTATGGGGAGGACTGCGCGGGCCTGAAAATCTGCGGATTTTCCGGGCGGCCCGCTGGCTTGTGGAAATGTTTCCTCCACCAGTGTGCGCACTGGTGGAGGAAACCGTTCCCACCGACAAGTCGGTGGGAATGAATGAAGCCCGGAGGAGAGCGCGGGTTGGTGGGAATGATTGGAAAGACCGGGGCGCCGCAAAAACCAATGTTCGGGTTGAAATGGAGCGTTCTTGATTGAAGTACATCCGCCGTGTCCTGTGGTTTATCGCATCGCACCTGCTGATTTTCAGTGTGATCGCGTCGATTTTGATCCTCGCGTTCTATCTTTCAATGAACGCGGCCAACATCTACATCCTGCTCAGCGACGGCATGCGCCAGCGCACCCAGGTGATTTTGACGCGGGAGAACCCGGAATCGCTCAACAGTTTCTTCCGCGCGGACTTTTTAAAGAGCGACGACGCGCTGGCGCTGGGGATGTCCAGCCAATCGCCCTACGTCAACTACAAGATCACCGACTTTGAAAGCGACGTCAAGCTGGAGTGGATCTGGAGCTGGCCCTGGGAGGACACCGCCCAGGCGACCATTATCTACCGGGTGCCGGTGATCCACGGCAGCGTGGTATCCGGAAAGAGCGCGCTGGTGAAGTCCGGCGTGCTGACCGCCAATCCGCCGGTGTGGCAGGGCGGGCGCTATACGATGACCCTCTACCGGGTGAACGGCCAGTGGAAGATCGCGGGCATGAAGCAGACGCAGATCATCCTGGAGCCGGAGCCAACGCCCGTGCCCACCGTCTCGCCCACATGATCCTTGAGCATGTGTTTCTGGAAGGCGCCGGCCTCTGCCCGATGGCCGGCGTCACCGATGTCACCTTCCGGCTGATCTGCCGGGAGTTGGGGTCGGCATTTGCCACCACCGAGATGGTCAGCGCCAAGGGATACCTGATGAGCCCCGGCCACCGGGCCGCGGTGCAGTTGCTGTTGCATGCGCAGCACGAGGGGCCGCTGGGCGTGCAGCTGTTCGGGCGGGAACCCGAAGTCATGGCCGAGGCGGCGAGGCGGCTGTCCGGCCAGGGCTTTTCGTTTATCGACATCAACATGGGCTGCCCCGCGCCCAAGATCGTCTCCGGCGGCGAGGGTTCGGCGCTGATGAAGGAGCCGCTGACCGCGGGAAGCGTGATCGGCGCGGTGGTGAAGGCGACAAATCTCCCGGTCACGGTCAAGCTCCGCTCCGGCTGGGATCCGGCGCACGTCAACGCGCCGGAGCTGGCGCGCATCGCGGAGGCCGAGGGCGCCGCGGCAATTACCGTCCACGCCCGCACCCGGGATCAGTTTTATTCCGGCCGGGCCGACTGGCGCGTGATTGCGGACGTCGTCCGCGCGGTACATATTCCGGTGATCGGAAACGGCGACGTTGCGTCCCTCCGGGACGCGGCGGCGATGAGGGAGGAGACCCTTTGCCGGGGCGTCGCGGTGGGCCGCGCGGCCCGGGGCAACCCTTGGGTGTTTCAGGAGATCGCCTGCGGCTTTAGGGGCGAGCCCTACGCGCCGCCGACCGTCCGGCAGCGGCTCTACATGGCGCTTCGGCACCTGGACATGCTGACTGCGCTCCACGGAGAGGATCGGGCGGTGCGGGAGATGCGCGGCCACGTGGCCGCCTACGCGCAGGGGGCGCGGGGTTCGGCCAAGCTCCGGGCGCGCGTGATGGCGCTGACCGGCGTGGACGAAGTGCGCAGGGCGCTGCTTGAGTATCTGGAATCTTTGAACGAAGGTTGACCATGCAGATTCGATTCGCGCCGCTATTCAGCGGTTCTAACGGCAATTCCATCCTGGTGGAGATGGGAGACACCCACGTGCTGATCGACGCGGGGGTGTCCGGTTCCCGCATTGTCGAAGCGCTTAAGACCCTGGGCGTCGCGCCCGGAGAGATCTCCGGCATTTTGCTCACCCACGAGCACTCCGACCACGTGCAGGGCGCGGGCATCCTGTCCCGGAAGTACGACATTCCGCTGTACGCCACCCGGGGCACCTGGGCGCTGATCCGGGAGCGGATGGGCAGGCTCTCGCCGTCGAACATCCGGGAGCTTCGCGCGTTTCAGGACTTCTACATCGGGGACGCCTGCGTGATGCCCTTCCCGCTGCCCCACGATGCGGCGGAGCCGGTGGGCTATTCGGTCTCCTGCTCCGGGCGGCGCGTGGCGGTGGCCACCGACATCGGGCACATCAAGGGCGATTGGCTGGAGGCCGTCACCGGGTGCGATCTGGTTCTGCTGGAATCCAACCACGATGTGGGCATGCTGAAGGCGGGCCGCTACCCCTACGAGCTCAAGCGGCGCATCCTGGGCAACTTCGGCCACCTGTCCAACGATTCGGCGGGCCAAGCGGCGGTGAAGCTGGCGGAGTCCGGCGTGGGGCAGATCGTGCTGGGGCACCTGTCGGGGGAGAATAATTTCCCAGAATTGGCGCTGCGCACGGTCTGGGACGAGCTGGAGCGGGAGGGCTTCCGGCTGGGCGTGGACGTGAAGCTCGACGTGGCCAGGCGGGACGCGCCAAACGGCGTCTACACGCTCTCGGCGGAGGACAGCCGCTTTGCCAGATCGGAGGGGGAACCGTTTGTCTGGTTCTGATTGGAACAACCTCGCGGACGGCGATTTCAAATTCTGGGCGCGCCGCCCGGCCATCCTTTCGGCCAACGCGCTGTACCTGCTGGCGGCGGCGGGCTTGCTTCTGATCTCGGCTCTAATCCTCGCGGCGCAGAGCCTCTTTGGCCTGAAGCTGTCCGACGAGACGATAATGACGGTCACCGCGTTCGTCTACTACCCGCTCTTCATCGGCCTGCCGGTGTTTCTCTATGCGGGCAGGCGGGACGGCGTGCCCCGGGCGATGCGGCTGAACCCGCTGCCGCCCGCGATGGCGCTGGTTTCGGCGCTGGCGGCGCTGGCGGGCGTGATGACCGCGATCTCGCTGGGGTCCCTATGGATGCTGGCGCTCGAGGGCATCGGCGCGAGGATCGTGAACCAGGCGCTGCCGGTGGCGAAGGGTTCTGGCGCGCTCGTGATGCTGGTGCTCACCTACTGCATGCTGCCCGGCGTGTTCGAGGAACTGCTGTTCCGCGGCTTCATCATGAGCGCGTGGGAGCGGCGGGGCACGAAGTACGCGCTGGTGGTGTCCACGTTGCTGTTCTCCGCGCTGCACGGCTCCATCGTCGGCCTGCCCACGCAGATCATGCTGGGTTTTGCGATCGGGTACCTGGTGATCAACGCGGACTCGCTGTACGCGGGTATGATCTACCACACGGTGCACAACGCCGCGCTGGTGCTGCTCTCCCAGTTTCAGACCACCGCCGCCGCCGGGGAGACGCTCTACGAGAGCGTGGGCGGCGCGGCGGGCGTGATGCTCTTGGCGCTGCAGACGGTGGTCTACGGCGCGGTGTTCTGGGCGATATTGGCGGTGTCCGGCTGGTACCGGGAAAGGCAGGGCCGGGGCTTTGAGCAGATCGAGGTCGTGGATCGCACGTCGCTCAGCGGGCAAGAACTGCTGGTGCTCTTGGCCGGGCTGGTCACGGTGGGCTGCATGTACCTGATGGACGCGCTGCAGATGGCGCGGGTGATCTGATGAACGCGGTGGTTCTCTGCGTCGGCAAGCTCAAGGAGGACTGGCAGCGGGAAGCCTGCCAGGAGTATTTGAAGCGGCTGACCCGCTACGGGTCGTTCGAGGTCGTCGAGGTGTCCGACCAGCCGGAGCCGGAAAAGGCCTCGGAGGCGCAGATCGCGCAGATTCTGGAGAAGGAAGGCCGGGAGCTGCTCCGGAGGATCCGCCCGGAGGATCGGGTGGTGGCGCTGGCGATCAAGGGCGACGCGCCCGACTCGGTGGAGCTTTCCAGCATGCTTTCGGGCTGGGCGGACGGCAGGCGGCTGGTGCTGGTGATCGGCGGATCGCTGGGGCTGTCGCCGGAGGTATTGAAGCGGGCCGACGCGCGCCTGTCGTTTTCCAACCTGACGTTCCCGCACACATTGATGCGGGTGATCCTGCTGGAGCAACTGTACCGGTCCTGCCGGATTCTGGCGGGGCAAAAGTACCACAAATAGGGGAGACCGAAGATGGCGGATTTCTTGGCGCAGGCGAGCGCCTTTGCATTTTACGCGCTGATCGGGTGCGCGCTGACGCTCTCCGGCATGCTGGGCGCGGGCGGCTCGGCGGTGATCGCGCGGATGCGCACGTCGGACGCGGAGCGGAGGAAGCTCACGGGCGCGGCGCTGATCCTCTGGATTCTTTCCAGCATTGCGGTGCTGGCCGCGGCGAAATTGCTGAGGCCGGATCTGATACTTCCGATGGCGGCGGGCTGCGCGCTGGCGCTGATCCGGCTGTCGCTGGCGCTGAAGTTCGACCTCAAGGCCTCTTGGCCCTCGGGGGCGGCCTTCGATCAACTGCTGCGCGCCGGGTTCAAGTCGCTGGTCGCCTCCGCGCTGTTCCTGCCGGCGGCTCTCCTGGGGGAGACGCTGCCCTGTGCGGTTCTTTGTGCCGCGCTGCTTTTTATCGCCGATGTGGCGATCGAGCGGAATGAGGCCGAAAAGAAGCGCGCCGCTGGGACGCTGACCGCCCTCGCCGCGCTGATGGCCGTGCCGCTGCTAATTTTACCCGGCCGGGCGCAGGCGCTGGGCGGCCTTCTGATCGCCTGGCTGGCCGCGGTCTCGCTGACCGCCGGGCTGGGCGCGATCGCCCACCTGCCCTCCGCCTTCTACGAGGCCTATCTGCCCGTCCGCGCATGGTTCATCCGCCGCCATGCGGGACGCTAAAAATCAATGAATGCGCGCAGCGCCCATGCAATGCACGGGCGCTGTGTTTATTCTCCCTTGCGGGGATCCGCCGTCCCCGGCAACCCCTTGCGCTTGTTCCCCGGCGGCTGGGGCAGCACGACGCGGATGCGGGTGCCGATGCCCTCGCGGGAAGTGATCTGGAAGTAGCCGCCGTGGCTGTCCACGATCCACTTGGCGATGGACAGCCCCAACCCCGCGCCGCCCGACTTGCGCGCCCGGGCGGGGTCGGAGCGGAAGAACCGGTCGAAGACCTTCGGCACGTCTTCAGTCTTGATGCCGATGCCCTCGTCGGTCACGCTGAACGCGGGCGCGCCGCCCTCGGCGCCGACCTCCAACTGAATCCTGCCGCCCTCCGGCGTGTACTTGACCGCGTTGTCCATCAGGATGCGGGCGGCCTGCTTGACCAGCGCCTCGTCGCCGGTGATCGTCGCCGCGCCTGAGGACTTGAAGGAGAATTCATGGGCCGAGTCGATCATCTTGTACTCGTCGCAAACTTCCGAAAGCGTCGCCCTGAGGTCGAAGGGCTGGAAGTTGATGGGGTTCCGGCCGCTGTCGCCCCGCGCCAGGAACAACAGCTGTTCCACGAGCTTATTCATGTTGCGGGACTCCGCCTGGATCGCCGCGATCGCCTCCTCCAGGATGTGCTCGTCGGTCTTGCCCCAGCGGGCCAGCATGTCGGAGTAGCCCTGAATCACCGCGATCGGCGTCCTGAGTTCGTGGGACGCGTCGGACACAAAGCGGGTCTGCTCCACGTAGGATTCGTGCACCCGGCTCAGAAGGTTATTGATGGCCTCCTCCAGCCCCTCCAGATCCCGGTCGCCGGTCCGAAGCCGCACGCCGCGGGCCGAGGGGGAAAGGCTGTCGATCGCGTCCTCCAGAAAGTGCAGCTTGTCGGCGGCAAAGCGCTCGCTGGAGATCCGCTCGGCGGCTTGCGTCATCTGCCTGACCGGCTTCATCATCCGCTCGGCGCTCCTCGTGCCGCCATGCCATTGGAACAGGAATACCACGCCCTGCGCGGCCAACACCAGCGCCAGAAACCGCCGGAACTCGATAAAGTACGCGCCCGCCTCCGCCTCGCCGCTCTCGCCGGAGGGCGTCGTGAAGCGGTAGGCCGCGTGATCGAACTTTTCGTAGAACGCGCCGGTATCCGAAAGGTTCGTGAACGCGCGGCGGCTCCAGGGGGAAAATTCAAGGCCGGATTCGCGCTCCGCCCTGTAGCAGAACGCGCCCACCGCGATCGCGATCAGCACCACGTCCGCCGCCAGCATCGCGGCGAACAGGCGCATGAGCCACATCCGGCTGATGCGCCTGACCGAGCGCGACGCGCCCGCCCGTTCCCGCCGCTTCCGCGATCTTGCGCTCATGCTTCCGGCTCCTTAATGGCGTAGCCCACGCCGCGCACCGTGTGGATCAACTTGACGCCGCAGGCCTCATCGAGCTTGGCTCTGAGGTAGCGGATGTAGACGTCCACCACGTTGGTCTCGCCCATGTACTCATAGCCCCACGCCCGCTCCAGCAGCGTTTCGCGGGTCAGCACGATGGACTTGTTCTCCATCAGCGTCATCAGCAGCGTAAACTCCCGGTTGGTCAGCTCCAGCTCCCGGCCCTGGCAGGTGACGGTGCGCCTTGCCGCGTCCAGCGCCACCGGGCCGCAGGCGAGCAGTTGAGACGGCGCGTCCGCGCCGCGCTTGCGAAGCGCCGCGCGGATGCGGGCCAGCAATTCTTCAATTTGAAAGGGCTTGGTGATGTAGTCGTCCGCGCCCATGTCGAGCCCGGACACCTTGTCCGACACCTCGTCCCGGGCGGTCAGCATGATGACCGGCACGCTGGAAATCTTCCGGAGGCGCCTCAAGACCTCGAGGCCGCTGAGCTCCGGCAGCATGATGTCCAGCAGCACCAGGTCGGCCTTGCCCGCCTCGGCCATCGTCAGCCCTTCGCGGCCATCGTAGGCCTTCTGAACCTCGTAGCCCTCGTGGGTCAGCTCCAATTCCACGAAGCGCGCGATGCGCTCCTCGTCCTCGATCAGAAGAATTCTGGCCATAGTCCTCCCCGGCATGCCGGCAAAGTCCGTCGCTGCTTTCAATCGTTCCCGGCGGCCTGTACGTCGGGAACGTGTTTTCGAGAACCAGTGCGCACACTGGTTTTGAAAACGATTCTTTCAGTCAGCGCGCCGCCCGGAAATTCCAGAGAATTTCAGGCGCGCGCAGAACTTCTTCCAATGCGTTGAAAAACCACCGTGGTTTTTCAACGCAGATCGCATCCGGCGGGCGCCGCATGCGATTGCGCGGAATTCTTTACTTGTTGTCGGAGGTCTCCTTGCGGACCTCGCTGACGATGTTGTCGGCCACTTCGGAGGCCTTGTCCATCACGCGGTTGACCTTCTCGACGCCCGCGTTCGCCACGCCCTTCAGCGAGTACTTGAACCCGAAGAACAGGCCCAGCACCAGAACCGGCACCGTGAACCAGAACGCGAAGATCAAGAGCAGAATGACGACCAGCACGGGCAGTTCGAACAGATCCTCGCCCTTGCGGCTGAACACCACGAAGTAGCGGCCCATGCTGTTGAGCCCCGAGGCGACCTGGCGGCCGACGCGGCCCGCGTTCTCGTGGCAGCGGCTGTGGTCGTGGCGGCGGGGGAAGTCGTCGTCCGGCTGGCTCTTGGTGGAGTAGTCGGTTCCGCCCGTCACCTTGCCCTGGTTCTCGAGGAGCACCAGCGCGTCCAGCAGGTTCCAGTCGGTGGCCTCCAGCGCGGCCTTGGCCTCCTCGTAGGACACATTGGCCTTCTCGCGCAGCTTTTCAACCATTTCAAAGTGATCCATGATATTCCCTCCATCTGTTTTGTCTCTTTCTTTGCGACGGGAGTATCATAGCATCCGGAAATTAGCCCGTCCTGACAGCATCATTAGAGCCTGATTAGAATGCGGGGAGGATTTATCAGAATTCCCATTTATTGCTCCGACGCGACCGACGCCACGTCCTCCCACTCGTCCATCAGCGCTGACAGCCTTTCCTCCGCCGCCCGGTGATCCCTCGCCACCTGCTCGCCGCCGCCCGCCTGGTAGGTGGCGGGGTCGCCCATCTTCGCCTCGAGCGAGGCGATCTCCTCCTCGGTTCGGGCGATCTCGTCCTCCAACTGCTGCACGCGCCTTTCCAGCGCCTTTTGGGATTCCCTTCTCAGCCGCTCTTTTCGCTTTTGCTTCTCGAGTTCGGTGCGGGTGATGCCATTTGAGGGTGGGGCCTCCTCGAACGCCGCCCGGCGCTTCTTGTCCAGGTAGTCGTCATAGTTGCCCAGGTACTCGTCCGTGCCATCCGGGCGCATCTCCACCACGCGGTTGGCGACGCGGTTGATGAAGTAGCGGTCGTGGGAGACGGTGACGATGGTGCCGGTGAACTCGTCCAGCGCGTGCTCCAGCACCTCCCGGGAATCCATGTCCAGGTGGTTGGTGGGCTCGTCCAGGATCAGCAGGTTGTCCTTCCGGAGCATCAGCTTCGAGAGCGCCACGCGGCCCTTCTCGCCGCCGGAGAGGGTGGAAATCGGCTGGAACACGTCGTCCCCGGTCAACAGGAACAGCGCCAGCGCGCCGCGCACCTGGTCCGGCTGCATGTAGGGGAAGTCGTCCCAGATCTCGTCCATCGCGGTCTTTTCCGGGTGCAGCTCCGCCTGCTGCTGATCGTAGTAGCCCAGGTCCACGTTGGCGCCGTAGGCCACGGTGCCCTCGTCCGGCCCGCTGCGGCCCGCGATGATGTCCAGCAGCGTCGTCTTGCCCACGCCGTTGGGGCCGATGATCGCCACCCGGTCGCCGGCGCGCACCGTCAGGCTGAAGTTTTCAAACAGCGTGCGGTCGCCGAAGCGCTTGGTGAGGTTCCGTACCCGGAGCACCTCCTCGCCCGAGCGCCTGCGCGCGGTGAACTGAAAGCGCACCTTCTTCTCGCTGACCGGTTTTTCGATCCGCTCCATCTTCTCCAGCCGCTTCTCGCGGCTCTCGGCGGCCTTGATGGACTTCTCCCGGTTGTACATGCGGTAGCGCTCGATGATCGCCTCCTGCCGCGCGATCTCGACCTGCTGCAGCTCGTACTCCTTCATTTGCCGGGCCAGCGCCTCGCCCCGCTTGACCATGAACTGGTCATAGTTGCCCTCGTACTGGGTCAAATGCGTCAACGACAGTTCCGCCACCGCGTCGCACACCGCGTTTAGGAAGTACCGGTCGTGGGAGATCAAAATCACCGTACCCCGGTACTTCTTCAGCGCTTCCTCGAGCCAGGCGGTGGCGTTCAGGTCCAGGTGGTTCGTGGGCTCGTCCAGCATGAGCAGCTCCGGCTGGGACAGGAGGATGCGCGCAAGGCACAGCCGCGTCTTCTCGCCGCCCGAAAGCGACGCGGCCTTCTGATCCTGCCGGTCCTTTTGAAAGCCCAGCCCCGCCAGCACGCCTTGGATGCGGCTGGGCCACTCGTAGCCGCCGTCCGATTCGAACCGCTCCATCAGATGCGCATACTCATTCGACAGGCGGCGGAACTGCTCCGGGTCTTCGTGGCTTTCCGCCATCTCATGCTCCAGTTCCCGAAGGCGCGCCTCCTGCTGCTTCAGCGGGTCGAACACCCGCGCCAATTCCTCCCAGACGGTCAGATCGTCCAGGATGTCGGCCTGCTGGGTGAGAAAGCCCACCCGCGTGCCCTTCATCAGCGAGATCGTGCCCTCGTCGGGCTTCATGTCGCCGGAAATGATTTTGAGCAGCGTCGATTTGCCGCTGCCGTTGACGCCCACCAGGCCCATCCGCTGCCCCTGTTTGATGGTCAGGTTTATATCGGACAGTACCCGGTTCATCACAAAGCTCTTTCCAATCCCCATCAGGGATAGCAGTACCATGCGTATTCACTCCCAATTTGCTATTATATCAGAAACGTGCATATTGCGCAAAGAAAAAGCCGCGATCCGGGGTTTTGACCGGATGCGCGGTGTGGTATAATGAAAAGCATGGGAGGGGATGAGCATGGCGCGCGTGGCGGTGATCACGGGTGGGTCGCGGGGCATCGGCGCGGCGGCGGTAGAGGCGTTCCGCGCGGCCGGGTATCAGGTCGCCTTCTTCTACCGGCAGGACGAAACCGCTGCCCGCGCGCTGTCGGAAAAGGCGGGCGCGCTGGCCATCCGTGCGGATGTCTCCGACCGGGAGCAAATCGACCAGGCCTTTGCGCGGGTGCGCGCGGAGGTCGGCGCGGTGGATGTGCTCGTCAACAACGCCGGAGTGGCGCAGTTCCGGCTGTTCGACGAGATTTCAGACGAGGACTGGCGGAGGATGATGGCGGTCAATCTGGACGGCGTGTTCTATTGCGCGCGGGCGGTCGTGCCGGAGATGATTTCGCGAAAGAGCGGGTGCATCCTGAACGTATCGAGCGTTTGGGGGCTTTCAGGCGCATCCTGCGAGGCGCACTACGCGGCTTCGAAGGGGGCGGTGATCGCGCTGACCCGTTCGCTGGCGAAGGAGCTGGGGCCTTCCGGGATCCGGGTCAACTGCGTGGCGCCCGGCGTGATCGTAACCGGCATGAACCGGGACCTGGACGAGGACGCGCTCCGGGACCTCAGAGACCGGACGCCGCTTCAGCGGCTGGGCGAGCCGGGCGAGGTGGCGGACGCGCTCGTGTTTCTCGCGGGCCCGGGGGCGAAGTTCATCACGGGTCAAGTGCTGGGCGTGGACGGCGGGTTCTCTTAAGTCGGGCCGTCGGCGCTCCGCGCGGCGTATTGCCGGGCGAGCCGCGCGATCAATTCTCCGTTGGTGGGCTTGTCGCCGGCGGGCATGTTGCTGCTCGCCCAGGCGCCTTGAATCGCGTGGCGGATCGCCCGCTCCACGCTGCGCCGGTCGGTTTGGAAAGCCTTTGCGACCGCCGGGTAGAGCTCCGTGGTGATCCGGCCCGACAGGTTGTCCATCTGGGCGGCGAGGCCGACCGCGAAGTGCAGGTAGCGGTACCCCGCGGTGCCGGGCGATATGCCGGCGGCGGAGAGCAGCGGGAGGATCTGATCCAGGTGGCTGCTCACCGGGCTGTGCAGCGGCACGATATCGTAAAAATCCAGGCTGTCCCGCACGCGGCTTACGAGGATCGCGGGATCCACCGGCTTCACCATGTAGTAGCAGGCGCCCAGCCCCATCGCCTGGCGGATGAAGCAGTCCCGGGTCAGTTCCGTCAGCACGATGATGCGGATGTTCAGCTTGGCCTTGCGCAGCGCCTCCATCAGCGCGAAGCCGTCCAGCACCGGCATCACGAGATCCGTCACCATTACATCCGGGTGATTGCAGAGCGCCGATTTGAGTGCGTCCCCGCCGTTGTACGCAACGGCGATGACCTCGAGATCGCTCTCCCGCTGGAGGGAGGCCTGTAAGCTTTTGACGAAGGCGGGATTGTTGTCGACGAGCATAATCCTGGTGGATGCCAATCCGGACACGTCCTTTCCCTTCGTAAACTTTTGGCGCTGCATATTAACGCATACACTAAATTATACACACATCTTTTGCAAAATGCGCGCAGTTCAGGCACCATAAGTGGAGAAATTACATACATTTAACGATATATCCCCATGATTTTTTGATAGGGCACGCGGGCCGGAATTCGACAAGGCCCGGGAGGAGAGTTACATGACGACGATTATCGATGGCAAGACGATTGAAACAGCGGACGGGGCGCAATACCGGGATTTGATCCCGATGTTGTATCCGGAAGACCCCAGGCGGGTGCTTGGCGTCAGCGTGCGCGGCAAGACGCTGCCGCTGAACGCGCGGGCGGAGGACGGCGTGGAGGCCTTTACGCTCACCTACAGCCATGAGGAGGGCGCGCGCATCTACGAGCGGTCGGTGCGGTTCGTGCTGCTGCTGGCCATCCGGGAGCTGTTCCCGGAGGCCCGTGTGCGCATGGAGAACACCACGCAGACGGGGATGTATGCGCATCTGATGGGCGTCAATCTGACCGCCGCGATGGTCCGGCAGATCGAGGTGCGGATGCGGGAACTGGTTCGGCAGGATTTGACGTTCGACAAGAAGATGATTACCCGTTCGGAGGCGATCCGCTACTTCGAGCGGGAGGGCCAGGTGGACAAAGTGCAGCTGCTGAAGTACCGGCCCTTCGAGCACTTCCAGCTGTACAAGTGCGGCGAGATGCTGGAATACTTCTACGGCGAGATGGCGCCCTCCACCGGCTATACCCCGGTCTTCAAGCTGGACTTCTACATGCCCGGTCTCGCGCTGTCGCTGCCGGACCCCGCGGACCCGTCCCGCCCGGCGGTGTTCCGCGACCAGCCCAAGCTGACGAGATGCTTTGACGAGTCCACCCGCTGGGCGGAAATCCTGGGCTGCGAGAACGCGGCCGACCTCAACGAGATGGTCACGGGGCACAAGCTCCGGGAGTTCATCCGCATCAACGAGGCGCTGCACGAGCGATCCATCAACCTGATCGCCGACGAGTTCCTGAAAAGCGGCGCGCAGCTGATCCTGGCGGCCGGGCCGTCCTCCTCCGGGAAGACCACCTTCGCCCACAGGCTTCGCATTGTGCTGCAGGCCCGCGGCCTCAGGCCTTACAAGCTGTCGCTGGACGACTACTATCTCGACCGGGAGAAGATCCCGGTGGACGAGAACGGCGAGGTGGACCTGGAGCGCATCGACACGCTGGATTTGCCCCTGTTCAACGAGCACCTGGTGCGGCTGATGCAGGGCGAAACGGTGGAGGTGCCCACCTTCGACTTCCCGACCGGCAAGCGCCTGCCGGAGAAGCACAAGGTGCAGGTGGAGAGCGGCCAGCCGATCCTGGTCGAAGGCATCCACGCGCTGAACGACCTCTTGACCAGCGAGGTGCCCCGCGGGAGCAAGTTCCTGATCTACGTCAGCGCGCTGACCACGCTGAACCTGGACGATCACAATCGCATCCGCACCACCGACGCCAGGCTTCTTCGGCGCATGGTGCGGGACTTCAACTTCCGCGGCACCAAGCCGGAGGACACGCTGGCGATGTGGCCGTCGGTCCGCCGGGGCGAGGCCAACTACATCTTCCCGCACCAGGAGAAGGCGGACATCATGTTCAACACCTCGCTGGTGTACGAACTGCCGATCCTGAAAAAGTATGCCTACCCGATGCTGTGCGAGATTCCGCCGGAGAGCCCGTATTACACCCGCGCCCGGTCGCTGGTGAAGTTTCTGAACTACATCCAGACCGCCGACGTGGAGGACGAGATCCCGCCGAACTCGATCCTCAGGGAATTCATCGGGGGTTCCTGCTTCTATCGGGAGGACGATTAAGGAAACGGCGTTCTCGGCGACAAGTCGCCGGGAACGATCAGATGGGACGACGAGGTCTGTCAATTGTCTGGACGCGCCCGTAAAGCCATTTGGTGGCTTTTGGGCGCGTTCTTGTATAAATTCTCCCGACCCGCGCAAAATATGGGCGCAAGGGAGGGTTATTCATGATCATGAACGGGTTGAAAAAGGGTTTGCTCTTTACGATGATGCTGGCGGCGCTGAGCCTCGCGCTCACGGGCTGCTTCCGCACGACCACCGGGGTGACGCCCACCCCGACGCCCGTGCCGCTGGTGACGAACATGCCCGGCGCGGCGCTGCCCGGCGCGACGTTGGCACCCGGCGCGACGCTGGTCCCGGGCGGGGCCGCCGTGCCCGGAACTACTACCGGGGTTCCCGGTCAGCCGTTTGACTGGGCCACCAAAGCCACGACCATTGAGAACCGCATCAACATGTTCTCCGAGATCCAGGAGAGCTCCATCGTGACCAGCGGCAACACCGCGCTGGTGGGCGTGGTGTTCGCTCCCCAGTACAAGGGCCAGATGACCCAGCGCATCCGCGATATGATCGCGGGCGAGGTCATGGCCGCCGACCCCTCGATCCAGGTGGTGGCGGTGACCGCCCAGGCCCAGGATGTCGCGACCATCAAGCAGCTGGCGCAGCAGCAGCGCTCCGGCGCCACCCCGGATCAGATCAAGCCCGAGGTGGATAAGATCGTCCGCAACGCCACGACGCTGCGCTGACGGGGACTATCGGCCCGCGCGCCGGCCAAGGAGGGCCTGATCGCGGCGACCGACGGGGGACGCCGGGCGCGCAACCAGAAAACGCCGCCCTGCTTGCGGTTTGCGCGGGCAGGGCGGCGTTTATTGCGAAGAAAATCCGCAAGCGGATTTCAACGCTTGAGCTTACGACCCGAACAGCGCCCGCGCCCGCTCCATCTTCCGGATGACCGGCACGGAGAAGGGGCAGTTGGCCTCGCAGGAACCGCAGGCGATGCACTCGCCCGCGCGATGGGGCAGCGCCAGGTAGTGCTCGCGGACCGTGGCGCCGGTCTCGCCCAATTCCGCCAGATCCAGGTACTTGTTGACCTGGGCCACGTCGATCTCCGATGGGCAGGGCAAGCAGTGGTTGCAATACATGCACTGGCCGGCGGGGGAGAAGCGCATGCCGTGCAGCGCCTTGGCGTAGTCGCGCGCCGCATCCGGGGTGTCCTCGTAGGCGACGGCCTTTTGCACCTCGGCGGGCGTCTTGCAGCCCACCAGCACGCTCGCCACCGCGGGCCGGGTCAGCGCGTAGTGGATGCACTGGGCGGCGGTCAGCGCTTCGCCGAACGGCGAGCGGCGCGCGTCCAGCAGCGCCCCCGCGCCCAGCGACTTCATCACCGTGATGCCGACGCCCCGGGCCTCGCACGCCCGGTACAGCTTCATCCGCTCCGGCCTGGGTTCGAATGTGGTGAAGCGCTCGTAGGACGCCTTCGACATCAGCCCGTCCACGTCCGCCTCCGGCGGCATCGCGTCGTAGGCCGGGTTGATCGAGAACATCAACACGTCGATGGCCCCGGTCTCGATCATCTTGAGCGCCGTCACCGGGTCGTGGGAGCTCATGCCCACCGCGCGGATGACGCCGTTGCGCTTGAGTTCGACCGCGTAGTCCAGCATGCCGCTCGAGAGCACCAGGTTCATGTCCTCGCGGGTGTCCACGAAGTGCAGCATGCCGATGTCCATATAGTCGGTGCGCAGGTAATCCAGAAGGTCCTGGAAGAAGCGCTTGTACTGTTCCGGCTCGCGCACGCGGCAGTACTGGCCGTCCACCCAGCCCGCGCCGATGTGGCCCTGAATCTGCATGCGCTCCCGGCGGCCCTTCAGCGCCTGCCCAATGTCCATGCGCACCTGCGGCTGGGACATGAACAGGTCCATGACGTTGATGCCCTGCGCAAGCGCCTCGTCCAGCACCAGCTGAATCTGTTCGAGCGGCTTGTCCTGCAGGTGTTCGCAGCCCAGGCCCACCTCGCTGACCGTGAGGCCCGACGCGCCCAAGGGTTTATAGATCATCGGTCCATCCTCCTATTTGTTTTTTACAACTTCATCTCCCGCTTGACTTCGGCGAAGCACCGCACCGCAAACTGCAAATCCTCTCGGGTATGGGCGGCGCTCACCTGGGTGCGGATGCGCGCCCTGCCCTGGGGCACGACCGGGTAACTGAACGCCACCACGTATACGCCCTTCTCCAGCATCCGGGCGGCGAACTCCGCGGCGACCCGGGCGTCATAGAGCATCACCGGCACGATCGGGTGGGTGCTCTCCGGCACGTCGAAGCCCTGCTCTTTCAATGCCTTCCGGAACCAGGCGGTGTTCTCCATCAAGCGCACTCTGGCTTCGCCGCCGCCCTCCAATAGATCCAGCACCTTGAGCGTCGCCGCGCACACCGCGGGCGCCAGCGTGTTTGAGAACAGATAGGGCCGGGACTTCTGGCGCAGCAGCTTTACGATCTCCGCAGATGCCGCGGTATAGCCGCCCGACGCGCCGCCCAGAGCCTTGCCGAACGTGCCGGTCAATATATCCACCCGGCCCATCACCGAGCAGTACTCCGGCGTGCCCTTGCCATGCGCCCCCATAAAGCCGACCGCGTGGCTGTCGTCCACCATCACCAGCGCATCGTAGGCCTCGGCCAAGTCGCAGATGCCCTTGAGGTTGGCCACATATCCGTCCATCGAAAACACGCCGTCGGTGGCGATCAGCCGGATGCGCGCGGAGGCGGCCTCCCTCAGCTTTTCCTCCAGGTCTTTCATGTCGTTGTTCTTGTAGCGCAGCCGCTGGGCCTTGCACAGGCGCACGCCGTCGATGATCGACGCGTGGTTCAGTTCGTCGGAGATGATCGCGTCCTCCGCGCCCAAGAGCGCCTCGAACAGCCCGCCGTTGGCGTCAAAGCAGGAGGAGTAGAGGATTGCGTCCTCCATGCCCAGGAAGCCGGAAATCCTGGATTCCAGTTCTTTATGCAGCGCCTGCGTTCCGCAGATGAACCGCACGCTGGACAGCCCGAAGCCCCAGCGGTCGTAGCTCTTCTTCGCGGCCTCGATGATCTCGGGACTATCCGCCAGCCCCAGGTAGTTGTTGGCGCACAGGTTGAGGAGGCCCTGCGCCTTCGTCGTGTCGATCCGGGCGCGCTGCGGCGTCGTGATGACCCGCTCGCCCTTCAGGGTGCCCGCGGCCTCGATGTCCGCCAGCGCCCTCTGGAAGTACGAAAATGCCGACTTCATGCTCATTCCTCCCAACTCAGGATGACCTTGCCGCTGTTGCCGGTGTTCATCGCGGCGAAGCCCTGCTCGAAATCGGTGTAGTGGAAGCGGTGGGTGATGAGCGGCGTCAGGTCCAGCCCGCTCTCCACCATCGCGGCCATCTTGTACCAGGTCTCGTACATCTTGCGGCCGTAGATGCCCTGCAGCGTCAGACCCTTGAAGATCACCTGGTTCCAGTCGATCCGGGCGTCGTTTTTGAAGATGCCGAGCAGCGCCACCTTGCCGCCGTTTCGCATGTGGTCGAGCAGCTGGTGGAGCGCGGCGTCGCTGCCGCTCATCTCGAGCGCCACGTCGAAGCCCTCCACCATGTGGTGGGCGCGCATCACCTCGCCCAGATCGTTTTTCCCCACGTTGACCGCGAACAGGCCCATCTTCCGGGCCAATTCCAGCCGGTAATCGTTCATGTCGGTGATGATTACCTGGCGCGCGCCGTTCTTCTTGCAGATGGCCGCCGCCATGATGCCGATCGGCCCCGCGCCGGTCACGAGCACATCCTCGCCCACCACGTCGAACTGCAGCGCCGTGTGGGTGGCGTTGCCGTAGGCGTCGAAGAAGGCCACCACGTCCTCGGGCAGCGATTCGTCCAAGGGCACGACGTTCTTGGCGGGTAGGCACAGGTACTGCGCGAACGCGCCGTCCCGGTTGACGCCCACGCCCTTGGTGTACTTGCACCACTGGGCGTTGCCGCCCCGGCAGTTTCGGCAGTGGCCGCAGGTGATGTGGCCCTCGCCGCTGACCCGCTGGCCGAGCTTCAGGCCCTCGACGCCCTCGCCCAGTTCCTCGATCACGCCCACGTACTCGTGGCCGGTCACGAGCGGCGGGATGATGTTCTTCTGGCTCCACTCGTCCCAGTTGTAGATGTGCAGGTCAGTACCACAGATGGCGGTCTTGCGGATGCGGATCAGCACCTCGCCGTAACCGACCTCCGGAATGGGTACCTTTGTGAGTTCCAGCCCCTTGCCCGGCCGCGCCTTGACCAAAGCGTCCATCATACCGTTCATGCGTGTAACCCTCCTCGTTTACCAGCAGAACCATCCCCAAGTATAGCACGAGACATCCCCCGCGTCCACCGCAATCTGGCGTTGACAGCGGTGCGGGGCAACGGTATGATGGCGGGGACGGGGGAGGGGACGCGCGTGATCATCAGCGCCAGCCGGAGGACGGACATCCCAGCGCATTACTCCGATTGGTTCTTCAACCGCCTCCGGGAGGGGTACGTGATGGCCGCAAACCCCCGGAACGCGCGGCAGGTCCGGCGGGTGTCCTTGAAGCCGGAGGACGTGGACGGCATCGTGTTCTGGACGAAGAACCCACAGCCCTGTCTGCCGCGCCTTTCCGAGCTGTCGGATTACGCCTATTATTTTCAAGTGACCATCACGCCCTATGATGCGGACGTGGAGCCGGGCATCCCATCGAAGGAGAATGTGATCCTCCCCGCGGTGCTCCGCCTTTCGGATGAAATCGGGCCGGCGCGCGTCGTATGGCGCTACGACCCGATCCTGCTGAGCGGGAAGTATTCCAAGGGCTTCCATTATAAGGCGTTTGGGGCGATGGCGCGGCGGCTTGCCGGGCGCGCGGCCCGCTGCACGGTGAGCTTTCTGGATATGTACAAAAACACCGCCCGGAACGCGCTGGCGATGGGCCTCCTCCCGATGACGGAAGCGGATATGCTGGAGATGGCGGAGAAAATCGCGGGAATCGCCAAAGAATACGGCATTCCGCTGGACGCATGCGCGGAGGAAATGGACTTTTCGCGCCTCGGCATCGGCCGCGCCCGGTGTGTCGATCCGGCGATCCTTTCGGCCGCCTCCGGGCGCCCTATCGAGTTCAAGCGCCAGAAGGGCCAGCGCCCGGCGTGCGGATGCGCGGAAAGCGTGGACATCGGCGCGTACAACACCTGCCCGAACGGGTGCAAATATTGTTACGCCAACTTCAGCCCGGAGAGGATCCGGGGAAACCTGTCGCGCTTCGACCCCGCCTCGCCATCGCTGACCGGGAAAGGCGGATGATCTACCCGGGGCGCGTTCGGCGCTGGCGGCTATTTGCCCTCCGGCGCCTCGTGTTCCTCCCCGTACAATACCCCGATCCCGTGCTTTTTGAAGAAGTCCTTGTACTTCGCGGACGGCTCGTGGTCGGTGACGACGGTGGACACGCGCTCGAGGGGGCAGTAGGAGATCATCGCGTCGTGGTCGAACTTGGTGTGGTCGGCCATCAGCACGATCTTTTCGCAGTTGGAGGCGATCACCCGCTTGATCTCGGCCTCGAAGTAGGTGGTGTTGGTGAGGCCGCGCTTGATGGATACGCCGGTGGCGGCCATCACCGCGATCCGAACCGACAGCGTTTTGATGGAATCCAGACTGGAAATGCCGACGAACGCGCCCAGCGAGGCGTTGTAGATGCCGCCCAGGGAGATGGTGTTGATCTCCTTGAGGCGGCTCGCTTCGTTGGCGGCGATCAGGCTGTGGGTGACCAGCGTCAGCCCCTTCTTTGAGCCCAGGTGCCGGATGATGTTGTAGGTGGTGGAGCCGGAATCGATGAATATGGTGGTGCCGTCCGGGATCACGGAGGCGGCCAGTTCGCCGATCATCCGCTTATCGGGCACGTTCATCTGAAAGCGGCGGGGCATGGAGATCAGCGAGGCGGGATTGCGCGCCGCCGCGCCGCCGTAGACCTTGCCCACGTGGCCGCGGGCCTCCAGTTCGTCCAGGTCGCGCCGGAGCGTGTTGACCGACACGTCGAAGTGCTCTTGAAGTTCAGAAATTGTGACCTGTTCGTTTTGCAGAATGTACTGTTCCATGGCGTCCAGGCGCACGGTCTTCATACGTATCCCTCTAAATTTATCGATAACTATTGTTAAGACTACCATAATCGTTGATATCGTGTCAATCCTTCGGGTAGATTAGACGCAGAAAATAACACAATATTATCAGTTTTTTGAGTAACTTCACCACTTTCTATTGACTTCAAAAAGCAGTCTGGATAGAATGATGATGCAGATGATAACCGGAGGCCGGGCGGCCCCGGGGATCAATATCGAAACGGAGGGATTGTTCTTATGAAGAAGACTCTCGCGATCCTGCTGGCTCTGATGCTCTCGATGGCTCTCACGGTTCCCGCCCTGGCGGACGGCACCATCGCCATCAACCTCAAGACCCTCTCCAGCGAGTATTGGCAGAACGTCAAGTCCGGCTGTGACGCTGCCGCCAAGGAGCTGGGCGTGACCATCGACGTGCAGGGCGCTGCGGCGGAGACCGAAATCGCCGAGCAGGTTGCGCAGCTGGAAACCCAGCTGGCCGCCAACCCCGCGGCCGTCATCATCGCCCCGCTGGACGGCGACGCGGTGATCGGCGTGTTGCAGTCCTCCGGCTACAAGGGCCCGGTGGTGTTCTGCGACACCGACTGCAAGTATGATGGCAAGACTTCCTTCGTCGGCACCTCCAACGCGGACGCGGCCTACGCGGGCGGCCAGTATGGCATCAAGATCAACGGCGACAAGACCCACGCGGTCATCATCTACGGCCAGGAGGGCGATAACACCTCCAACCTGCGCAAGTCCGGCTACGAGAAGGCCCTGACCGAAGCGGGCATGACGCCGCTGGCCGAGCTCTCCGGCAACAACACCACCGACGGCGCCACCAAGGTCATGGAGGACCTGCTCAACTCCTACCCGGATCAGATCAACCTGGTGCTGTGCCATAACGACGACACCGCCATCGGCGCGCTGAACGCCATCGAGGCGGCGGGCGCCAAGGGCATCAGCGTCATCGGCTTCGACGGCAACGCTTCCGCCGTGGAACTGATCGCCGGCGGCAAGATGACCGCCACCATCGCGCAGCAGCCGGCGCTGATGGGCTCGCTGGCCGTCAAGACCGCCGAGAGCGCCATCAAGGGCGAGAAGGTCGAGCCCAACATGATCGTGGACACCGTCATCATCGATTCCACCAACGCCGCCCAGTATAAGAAATAGGCGGTGAAAATCCGCACGCGGCTTTTCACCGCATGCGGAGAACTGCGCGGGCCTGAAAATCTGCGGATTTTCCGGGCGGCCCGCTGACCGAAGGAAATGTTTCCTCCACCAGTGTGCGCACTGGTTCCGGAAACGCATTTCCACCGCACAGGTCGGTGGAAATGAATGAGGCCGGAGAAGCGCGCTGGTCGACGGAAACGACTGAAAGACGAGACAAGGCAATCCTGCGGACGGTCCGGTTCGGCCGGGCCGCCCGCAGGTCATACCCGATGACGACCCGCGGGAGGTGGCTGAATGAACGAATACGTCGTGGAACTCAGGCACGTGACCAAGAAGTTCCCGGGCGTGGTCGCCATGCGCGACATGCACATCGGCATCAGGCCGGGCGAGGTCCACGGCCTGATCGGCGAGAACGGCGCGGGAAAATCCACGCTGATCAAGGTGCTGACCGGCGTCCACGTGCCTGAGGAGGGCGACATCCTGGTGGACGGCCGCAAGGTGGTCTTTGCAAACCCCGTGCAGGCGCGGGAGCACGGCATCGCCTGCGTGTATCAGGAGCTGAACATCGTGCCCATGCTGCCGGTGGTGGACAATGTGTTCATGGGCCGGAAGATCAAGAACAAGTTCGGGCTCCTGGATTATCCGAGAATGCACCGGGAGGCCCGCGAGGCGCTGACCATGCTGGGCCACCCTGAGATCGATACCAAAACGGAGTGCGGCAAGCTGGGCATCGGGCTTCAGCAGATGGTCGAGATCGCAAAGGCCGTGTCGCTGAACGCAAAGCTGCTCATCATGGACGAGCCTACGTCCTCACTGGGCGAGCAGGAAGTCAAACAGCTGATGACCACCGTCCGAAGGCTCCGGGACAACGGCATCGCGATCCTGTTCGTGTCCCATAAGCTGGAGGAGCTGTTTGAACTGTGCGACCGCGTCACCGTGATGCGGGACGGCGAGCACATCATGACCGAGGACATGCAGGGCATGACCAACGACCGGCTGATCCAGGCGATGGTCGGGCGGACGCTGGAGACCCAGTTCCCGAAGATTCCCGGCCAAAAGGGCGAGTGCTTCCTGAAAGTAACGCATTTGAAGGAGGCGGGCGTCCTCAGGGACGTCAGCTTCGAGGCCTACGGCGGGGAGATTCTGACGTTTGCGGGCCTCGTGGGCGCGGGGCGCACCGAGACCATGCGCGCCATCTTCGCGGCCGACCGGCTGGACAGCGGCGACATCTACATCAAAGGCAAAAAGGTATCCATCAAGAGCCCCGGCGCGGCGATCCGTCACGGCATCGCGTTTCTGACCGAGGATAGAAAAGGACAGGGCCTGGTGCTCAGCCAGTCGGTCAAGACCAACATGATCCTGGCCAACATGAAGCGGTTTCAGCGCGGGCCGATGCTGAAGTGGCGCCAGATCGACCGGCAGAGCCGCGAACTGGTCAAGACGCTGCGCATCAAGACGCCCACGGTCAACGAGGTCACGATGCAACTGTCCGGCGGCAACCAGCAAAAGGTGGTCATCGGCAAGTGGATCAACTGCGACGCCGACATCTACATCTTTGACGAGCCCACCCGCGGCATTGACGTGGGCGCTAAAGTCGAGGTGTACAACGTGATGAACGACCTGGTCCGGCAGGGCAAGTGCATCATCATGATCTCGTCGGAACTGCCGGAAGTATTGGGCATGAGCGACCGCGTGATCGTCATGCGCGGCGGGCGCGTGATGGCGGAACTGGACAAGGAGAGCGACCACTTCAATCAGGAGGACATCATGCGCGCCGCATGGGGAGGAGAGATCGGATGACGAGCGCTGCGATCACCAAATCGAAGAAAAAAACGGGCATCGGCGATATCCTGATGAAGCTGGGGCCGCTGATGGTTTTGACCATTCTGTTCATCGTGTTCTCGATCGCGCTGCCGGACAAGTTCCTGCGCGTGAGCAACCTGATGAACATCCTGAAGCAGACCTCGATCAACTGCCTGATCGGTTCGGGCATGCTGCTGGCGCTGATCACCGCGGGCATCGACCTGTCCGTGGGCTACAACACGATCCTGGCCACCTGCCTGATCGGCGTGTTGATGCAAAACTTCGGCATTACCAACCCGGTCATCCTGATCGCGTCCGCGATCGGCATCTCCACGCTGGCGGGCTTCCTCAACGGCACGCTGCTGACGCGATTGCACCTGCCGCACCCCTTTGTGTCCACGCTGGGCACCAAGTACGTGTTCTGGGGCATCGCGCTGCTCATCACCAGCTCCAAGACGATCGGCTTCACCAACAAGGGCATCGACCAGGTGCTGTGGATCGGCAAGCAGACGATCTTCTCGTTCGGCTTCCCGGTCAGCTTCCTGCTGATCGTGGTGGTGTACTGCATCTTTGACGTGTTCCTGAACCGCACCGCGCTGGGCCGCCAGATCTACTGCGTCGGCGGCAACCCGGAGGCCGCGCGCATGTCCGGCATCCGCTCGGCCAACGTGCTGACCACCGTGTACACGATCTCCGGCCTCATGTGCGGCATCGCAGGCGTGGTGCTGGCCGGCAGGCTCAACACCGCCAACACCGCCTCCGCCGCCACCTACGATACCGACGCCATCGCGGCCTGCATCATCGGCGGCGCGTCGTTCCAGGGCGGCAAGGGCACCATCTGGGGGACGCTCTTGGGCGCTCTCCTCATCTCCGCCATCCGCAACGGCCTGAACCTGTTCAGTGCGGGCAACGACATTCAGTACATCGTGATCGGCTCGGTCATCATCGTGGCCGTGACAATCGACGTGACCCGTGGTAAAATTGAGGCGCGCGCCCGGAAAATGGCAACCGTGTAGGAGGACAGCATGTTCGACAAGGGCAAAGTGTTTCTGGGCATCGCGCCCATCGGCTGGTGCAACGACGACATGCCCGAACTGGGCGCGGAGAACAACTTCCGCCAGACGATCAGCGAGATGGCGCTGGCCGGGTTCACCGGCACCGAGATCGGCAACAAGTACCCGTCGGATCCGAAGACGCTCAAGTGGGAGCTGGATCTTCGCGGCATGAAGATCGCGTCCCGCTGGTTCAGTTCGTTCCTGCTGACCCGGCCCTATGAGGAAGTCGAAGCCGCATTCCGGAAGGAATTGGACTTTCTCCAGGCGGTGGGCGCGAGCCGGATCAACGTGTCCGAGCAGAGCTACTCGATTCAGGGCCAGGCGGACACGCCGGTGCTGGGCGGCGCGAAGCACGTGATGGACGAGGCCGAATGGGCGCGGTTCACGGATGGCCTGAACCGGCTGGGCGATGTGGCGCGGGAGAAGGGCTTTAAACTGTGCTTCCACCACCACATGGGCACGGTCGTTCAGACGGCGGCCGAGACCGACCGGATGCTCCGCGAGACCTCCCCGGAAACCGTGTTCTTGTGCTACGATACCGGCCACTTCACCTTCGCGGGGGAGGACCCGCTGGCGATGCTTACAAAGTACGCGTCCCGCGTGGGGCACGTACACCTGAAGGACATGCGCAGAGCCATCGTGGACCGCGTGAAGCCGGAGGGCTGGAGCTTTCTGAAGGCGGTGCGGGAGGGCGCGTTCACCGTGCCCGGCGACGGATGTGTGGACTTTGACCCGATCCTGAAACTGCTTTCGGAGGCGGGCTACGAGGGGTGGCTGCTGGTCGAGGCCGAGCAGGACCCGGCGAAGGCCAACCCGCTGGAGTACGCGATGAAGGCCCGCGCCTACATCCGGCAGCACGCGGGGCTGTAGAAAGCGTTGAAAATCCGCTTCGCGTCTTTTCAACGCGAAAGGGAAACTGCGCGAGCCTAAAATCCTACGGAATTTTCGGGCGGCTCGCTGACTTGAGGAATTGTTTCCGCCACCAGCGTGCGCGCTGGTTATGGAAACCGTTTCCGGCGCCACAGGTCGCCGGAAACTATTGAGAAAAAGCGGAGAGTCGGCGCGCAGAGAGGGAGGCAGTATGTACATCCAAAAGGAAATCACCCCCGGCTACAATCCGTACCTGCTGACGCCCGTCGAGGATCAGGGCACCGGCATGGACGTGGGGCTGCTTGTGCTCACGGACGGCGTCCGGTGGGAGTTTTTCGAGCCGGACAAGGAAGTGGCGCTGCTGCTCCTCCGCGGGACGGTGCGCTTCGAGTGGGGCGACATCGACTGCGAAACCTGCCAAGCGCACCTGGCAAACCGCCCGGACGAGTTCCATCACGAACCCTGGTGCCTGCACGCGCCCAGGGGCACGCGGCTCCGCGTGACGGGTTTGGACGGCGCGGAACTTTACGTGCAGGCCACCGCGAACGAGCGAGACTTTCCGGCGAAGCTCTACCGGCCGGAGGACGTGATGGTTCAGCACGCGGGCGCGAACGGGGAGCTTAAGGGCTGTATGCGCCGGGAGATCAAGACGCTCTTCGACTACGAGAGCGCGCCCTGGTCCAACATGGTGCTGGGCGAGGTGCTGAACTTCCCCGGCAAGTGGTCCAGCTATCCGCCCCACCACCACCCGCAGCCGGAGGTCTACCTCCACCGCTTCGACAAGCCCCAGGGGTTTGGGGCAAGCTTCGCAAACGGCGAGATCTACACCTCCCGGCAGAACGGGCTGACCGTCATTAAAAACGGCTTCCACTCCCAGGCCGCCGCGCCCGGCTACGCGATGATGTACGTCTGGGGCATCAGGCATCTCGCGGGCGACCCGTGGCGCAAGACCCGCATCGACGACCCGGAGCACGCTTGGCTCTGGCAGCCGGACGCCAACGAACACATCTTCACCCCGGAGGGCCAATGATATGAAAACGGTACGGCTCACGATGGCGCAGGCGCTGGTGCGCTTTCTGGAAAATCAATACGTCCGCTTCGACGGGGAGGAACACCGCTTCGTCCGCGGCGTCATGATGCTGCCCGGCCACGGCAACGTGGTGGGCCTGGGGCAGGCGCTGCAGCAGGAGCGGAAGAACCTGGAACTCTACCAGGGCAAGAACGAGCAGGGCATGGCCCACGCGGCGATCGCCTTCGCCAAGCAGCAAAAGCGCAGGCAGATCTTCGCGGTCACCTCGTCGGTCGGCCCGGGCGCGGCCAACATGGTCACCGCCGCCGGCACCGCCACCGCCAACAACATCCCGGTGCTGATCCTGCCGGGCGACGTGTACGCCTGCCGCCAGCCCGACCCGGTGCTGCAGCAGATCGAGCAGATTCACGACCTGGGGCTTTCCACCAACGACGCGTTTCGGGCGGTGTGCCGCTATTGGGATCGTGTGAACCGCCCCGAGCAGCTGATGAGCGCGATGCTCTCCGCCTTCCGGGTGCTGACCGACCCCGCCGACACCGGCGCGGTGTGCATTGCGCTGCCGCAGGACGTGCAGGGCGAGGCGTGGGACTACCCGGAGAGCTTCTTCGAAAAGCGCGTGCACCTGATCGAGCGCCGCCCGCCGTCTCCTGAGGCGGTGGAGGAGGCCGCAAGGCGCATCCGCCAGGCGAAGAAGCCGATTTTGATCTGCGGCGGCGGCGTGCGCTACTCCGAGGCGCACGAGGCGTTCCGCGCGTTTGCCGAGGGCTTCAACATCCCGTTCGGCGAGACCCAGGCGGGCAGGTCCGCCGTCGTCTGGACGCACCCGCTGAACCTGGGCGGCATCGGCGTCACCGGCTGCCAGGCGGCCAACGACATCGCGAAAGCGGCGGATCTCATCATCGGCGTGGGCACCCGCTACACCGATTTCACCACCTCCTCCAAGTGGCTATTTGATGAGGAAGCGAAGTTCGTCAACATCAGCGCGTCGCCGTTCCAGGCGATGAAGCTGGACGCCGTGCCGGTGGTGGCGGACGCCAAAGCCGCGCTGACCGCGATCGCCGCGGCGCTCAAGGGCTACAAGAGCGGCTGGGGCGGCGAGATCGCTCAGGCGAAGGCCCGCTGGGCGGAGGAACTTTCCCGGCTGGACGGCCTGACATTCACCGGCGAAACCTACGAGCCCGAGGTCAACGACCGGAACGCCGACTCCGCGAAGCGGTTCGCTCGCGACGTGCACGCGGGGCTGACCCAGACCGAGGTGCTGGGCGCGCTGAACCGGCTGATCGAGGTGGACGCGGTGGTCATCGGCTCGTCGGGCAGCCTGCCCGGCTGCATGCAGCGCATGTGGCGGCCCGTTACGCCGGACAGCTACAACATGGAGTACGGCTACTCCTGCATGGGCTACGAGATCTCCGGCGCCTTCGGCGTCAAGCTGGCCATCGGGGACAAACAGGTGTACTCGATGGTGGGCGACGGCAGCTTCGTGATGCTGCATTCGGAGCTATTGACCGCGGTGCAGGAGCGCAAAAAGATCAACGTGTGCCTTTTTGACAACGCCAGCTTCGGCTGCATCAACAACCTCCAGGTCGGGCAAGGCAACGAGACGATGGTCACCGAGCTGCGCTACCGGAGCGGCGACGGCCACCAGGGCGACTTCCTGAACGTGGACTACGCGAAGATCGCGGAAGGCTACGGCGCGAAGGGCTACACCGTCCGCACGCTGCGGGAACTGGAGAAAGCGGTCGAGGACGCGAAGTCGGTCGTGGATCGGCCGGTTCTCTTTGACATCAAGGTGCTGCCGAAGTCGATGACCGGCGGCTACGGCTCCTGGTGGCGGGTGGGCACGCCGGAGGCCTCCGAGAACCCGCGCTGTCGGGAGGCTTGGCAGGATCACCTCGCGCACGTAAAAGACGCGCACCAATATTGACGAAAGAAAGAGGGAAGGGCGCATGGGCGGAAAACTCAAAATCGGCATCATCGGCGCGGGGCGCATCGGAAAGCTGCACGCAAACAACCTGGTGAACCGGGTGGCGGACGCGGAGGTCGCGGCGATCTCGGACGTATTCCTGCCCGCGGCCCAGGAATTGGCCGCGAAGCTCGGCGTCAAAAAGGCGGTTGCCGACTATCACGAAATCCTGAACGACCCGGAAATCGACGCGGTGTTCATCTGCTCCTCCACCGACACCCACTCGCCCATCTCCATCGAGGCGGCGAAGGCGGGCAAGCACATCTTCTGCGAAAAGCCGATCGACCACGACCTTTCGAAGATCGAGGCAGTTCTGAAGGCGGTGAAAGAGGCGGGCGTCAAGTACCAGGTGGGCTTCAACCGCCGCTTCGACAAGAACTTCAAACATGTGAAGGACGTGGTCGCCTCCGGCGGCATCGGCGATGTGCAGATCGTCAAAGTCACCTCCCGGGACCCGGCGGCTCCGCCTCTCTCCTACGTGAAGGTATCCGGCGGCATCTTCGTGGACATGACCATTCACGACTTCGACATGGTGCGCTACCTCTCCGGCAGCGAAGTTACCGAAGTCTCGGTACTGGGCGCGTGCCTGGTGAACCCCGAGATCGAAAAGGCCGGCGACGTCGACACCTGCATCATCTCCCTGCGCTTTAAAAACGGCGCGCTGGGCGTGATCGACAATTCCCGCCAGGCGGTCTACGGCTACGATCAGCGCGTCGAGGTCTTTGGCTCGAAGGGCATGATCTCCGCCGAGAACGAGACCCCCAACAACACCACCTGGTACACCGCGGACGGCGTCATGAAGGAAAAACCGCTGTACTTCTTCCTGGAGCGCTACAACGACGCGTTCATCCAGGAGGAGTGCGGCTTCGTGGACGCCTGCCTGACCGGGAAGGACACGCCGGTCGGCTCCTTCGACGGCCTGCAGCCGGTGAAGATCGCCATCGCAGCCAAGAAGTCCTATGAGCTGGGCGGCGTGCCGGTCAAGGTGGAAGCATAACGGGACGGGAGGGTAAGTAAATGAAGAAAATTCGTGTGGGCGTCGCGGGCTACGGCACCATCGGGCAGCGGCTTGCGGACGGCGTGGCGCTCCAGGGCGACATGGAGCTGGTGGGCGTGGCGGATTTGGCGCCGACGCTGGCGATCCGGGCGCTTAAGGAAAAGGGCATGCCCTATGACCTCTACCTGGTGGATGGCGCGGACAAGGCGGCGTTTGATGCGCTGGACATCCCGGTCAAGGGCAGCTTCCAAGACCTGATCGGGCATGTGGACGTGATGCTGGATTCCTCGCCCGGCGGCGTCGGCGCGAAGAACAAGCTGCTCTACGAGAAGGCGGGCGTCAAGGCCATCTTCCAGGGCGGCGAAAAGAACTCGGTGGCCGACGTGTTCTTCCACGGCTACGCCAATTACGAAAAGGGCGTCGGCGCGGACTTCCTGAAACTGACCTCCTGCAACACCACCGGCCTCATCCGCGCGGTGGACGCGCTGGATCGGGCGGTGGGCGTATCGAAGGTGGCCATCACCATCATCCGGAGGGTGGCCGACCCGGGCGATTACCACCGCGGGCTGACCAACGCACTGCAGATCGACAAGGCGCCCTCCCACCAGGCGCTGGACCTGATGACCATCATGCCCCACGTGGAGGCCACCGGCATCCTGGTGCACACGCCGGTCACCCACGGCCACATCATCACCGTGGTCGCCAGCGGCAAGGATGGAAAGAAGATCACCCGCGAGCAGGCGCTCGCGTGCTTCGAGGCCCACCCGCGCATCCGCGTGGTGTCCATCGCGGACGGCTTCATGGGCAACGCCAGCTTCTTCAAGTACGCCAGGGACCTGGGCAACCCGCGCGGCGACATGTACGAGATCGGGCTGTGGTCGGACAGCGTCGTGGAATCGGGCGACGACATCATGTTCGCCATCAACATCCCGCAGGAGTCGGTCACCATCCCGGAGACCATCGACGGCATCCGCGCGGCGATGAAGATGCAACTGACCCGCGAGGAAGGCACGAAGGAGACCAACAAATACCTCGGCATCGGCAAGTTCAAGAAATAAACCGACTCGTTGTTTCATCGTTCCCGGCGACCTGTGCGCCGGGAACGGTTTCCATAACCCGTGCGAACATTGCGATTTGGGAGGGATGCACATGCGCTTTGGCATCCATACGCTGGACGATTTCGATGTGACCGGCAAGGCGGTGCTCTGCCGGGTGGACATCAATCAGCCGGTGGATCGGGCGACCGGGCAGCTGAAAAGCACCGCCCGGATCGAGGCCTGCGTGCCCACGCTGAGGGAGCTCGTGGACCGGGGCGCCAGGCTGACGCTCTTGGCCCACCAGGGCAGCGACATCGAGTACCAGAACTTCTACACCACCCGGCCTCACGCCGCGGCGCTCTCAAAATTCCTGGGGCGGGAGGTGGGGTTCGTCGACGACGTGTGCGGCCCGGCGGCGCGGGAGGCGATTAAGGCGCTAAAGCCCGGCGAGGTGCTGCTGCTGGACAACGTGCGCTTCTGCTCGGAGGAGCAGACGCTGTTTGAGATGAACCTGAAGCTGACCCATGAGCAGCAGGCCGACACCGAGGTGGTGCGAAAGCTCGCGCCGCTGTTCGACCTGTACGTCTGCGACGCGTTCGCCGCCGCCCACCGGGATCAGCCGTCCCTCTGCGGCTTCGAGCAGGTGCTGCCCAGCGCGATGGGCAGGCTGTTCGAAAAGGAATACTGCGTGATCTCCGAACTGATGGAGCGCCCCGAGCGGCCCTGCGCGTTCGTATTGGGCGGCGCGAAGGTGTCGGACGCATTCCTCATGCTGGGCACGGTACTAAAAAGCGGCGCCGCGGACATCGTGCTGACGGGCGGCCTCGTCGCCAACATCCTGCTGGCGGCGAAGGGCGAGGCGATCGGCCGGGGGAGCCTGAAGTTCATCGAAAGTTCCGGCTATCAGGAATTTATCGAGACCGCGAAGCCGCTGCTTGCGCGGTACGGCGAGAAGATCCTGCTGCCCAAGAGCCTCGCGTACCTGGAGGACGGAGCGCGGCGCGAGGCGGCGGTCGGCGCGGTTCCGGAGGACATTGCGGCGCTCGACATTGGGCAGGACGCGGCCGAGGAATACGCGAAGGTCATCCGGAGCGTCAAAACGGTGTTCGTCAACGGCCCGATGGGCGTGTTCGAAAAGCCGGAGACCGAGGCGGGCACCCGGATCGTGTGGCGGGCGCTGGCGGATACGTCGGCCTACACCGTGGTCGGCGGCGGCGACAGCGTGACCGCGGCCAAGAAATTCGGCGTGAAGGACAGACTGGGCTACGTGTGCACCGGCGGCGGCGCGCTGATCCGCTTTTTGACCGGCGAGGAGCTGCCCGTGGTCAAGGCGCTCCGGCACGGCGCGCAGAAATTCCCGGTAAAAGGAGAACCCCATGCGACTTGAGTTTGGATTCGGCACCGGCGTGCAGGTTGTGGAAGCGCCGGAACAAAACGTGATCGGCGTGCTGACGCCCAACGACGTGCCGCTTGGCCTCACCGGTTCGGAGGCGGTATTGGACGCGCTGGCTCACCCGATCGCATCTCCCCGGCTCCGGGAGATCGTGAAGCCCGGGGAGAAGGTCGCCGTCGTGACCAGCGACGTGACCCGGCCGATGCCCACATTCGCCGTGATGCCCGCGCTGCTGGACGAATTGTACGCGGCGGGCGCAAGGCCTGAGGACATCGCGCTGGTGTTCGCTCTCGGCAGCCACCGCCGCCAGACGCCCGAGGAGATGAGGAAGCTTTCGGGCGAGCGGGCGTTTTCCGAAATCCGCTGCCTGGATTCCGACCCGGACGACTGCGTGCATTTCGGCGTCACCTCCCGCGGCACGCCGGTGGACATCACGCGCAGCGTAGTCGAGGCCGACCGGCGGATTCTGCTGGCCAACATCGAGTACCACTACTTCGCGGGCTACTCCGGCGGCGGCAAGTCGCTGATGCCCGGCGCATCCACCCGGGAGGCCATCCAGCGGAACCACTCGCTGATGGTGAACCCGGGCGCCTGCGCGGGCAAGCTCGAAGGAAACCCGCTCCGGGAGGACATCGAGGAAGCGGCGGCAATGGTCAAAGCGGACTTCATCCTGAACGTGGTCCTGGACGAGCACAAGAAAATCGTCCGCGCGGTGGCGGGCGACATGGTGAAGGCGCACCGGGCGGGCTGCGAATTCCTGGACAAATTCTACCTGAAGCCGATCCCGGAGCGCGCCGACATCGTGCTGGTGTCCCAGGGCGGTGCGCCCAAGGATCTGAACCTGTACCAGACCCAGAAGGCGCTGGACAACGCCAAGCACGCGGTCAAAGCGGGCGGCGTGGTGATCCTGATCGGCTCCTGCCGGGAGGGGATGGGGGAGAGGACATTCGAGGAGTGGATGACCTCGTCGCCCTCCCCCGAATCGATGGTGGAGCGCATCCGCGCGGAGTTCAAGCTGGGCGGCCACAAGGCGGCGGCGATCGCGATGGTGCTCGAAAGCGCGGACATCTACCTGGTCAGCGAGCTGCCGGACGACTTTGTCAAGAAGATTTTCCTGAAACCCTACCCGTCCGCCCAGGCGGCGCTGGACGCGGCGCTTCAAAAGCTCGGGCCGGACGCCACCATCCTGGCCATGCCCTATGGCGGTTCCACGCTGCCCAGGGCGCAAAGCTGAACATGATCTTTGGAGGATAAAATGAAAACCGAACGGGAACTCAAGGCGCTGGCGGCGCGCATCCGCATCGGCGCGGTGGAGGAATTCAAGGCCCGGGGCTTCGGCCATGTGGGCGGCACGCTCAGCGTGTGCGACCTGCTCGCGGTGCTCTACGGCGACGTGATGTGCTACCGCCCGGAGGATCCCCGCTGGCCGGGGCGGGACAAGCTGGTGTGCTCCAAGGGGCACGCGGGCCCGGCGATCTACGCCGCGCTGGCGGTCGAGGGGTTCTTCCCCTATGAGGACATCAAGACGCTGAACCAGCCCGGCACCCGCTTCCCCAGCCATTGCGACCGCAACAAGACCCCGGGCGTGGACATGACCACCGGCTCGCTGGGCCAGGGCACGTCGCTGGCGGCGGGCATGGCGCTGGGCGACCGGCTGAAGGGCCTGGACAGCCGCACATTCCTGATCGTGGGCGACGGCGAACTGGACGAGGGGCAGGTGTGGGAGGCCGCGATGTTCTCGGCTTCGCGCGGGCTCTCCAATATGATCTGGTTCATCGACGACAACAAAAAGCAGCTGGACGGCCGCTGCTGCGATATCCTGAAACCCTTCGACATCGGCAAAAAGTTTGAGGCGTTCGGCTTCCACACCCAGACCGTCAAGGGCGGCGACGTGGGCGCGATCCGGAAGGCGATCTTTGCCTGCGACAGAAACGGCGATCAGCCTCACGCGATCGTGCTGGACGGAATCAAGGGCGCGGGCATCCGGGAAGTGGAGGAGACCGTTTCCAACCACTCGATGAACGTCTCACCCGAGACCTGCGACCGCTGGCTCGGGGATTTGCGCGTGGAGATGGCACTGCTGGAAGGGGGCGAGGGCGCGTGATCGTCTTTAACGGACAAATGGATCCCCGCGCGTTCAAGGACGTGCTGGGCGCGACCATTGCGGATATCCTGGAGAAGGATCCGGACGCCATCTACCTGGACGCCGACCTGATGAGCTGCATCGGCACCTCGAAGTACGCCTGCGCCCACCATGACCGGGCCATCCAGTGCGGCATCGCCGAGGCCAACATGATCGGCGTGGCGGCGGGTCTGGCGTCGGCGGGCTTCAGGCCCATCGCCCACTCGTTCGGCACCTTCGCGTCCCGCCGCTGCTTCGACCAGGCGTTCCTATCGGCGGGCTACGCGAAAAACGACATCACCGTCATCGGCACCGACCCGGGCGTGTGCGCCGCGTTCAACGGCGGCACCCATATGCCCTTTGAGGACATGGCGCTCTACCGCGCGCTGCCGGGCGCCACGGTGATCGACATCACCGACACAGTGATGCTGGAGGCGGTGCTGCGCCAGTGCCCGGATCGCCCGGGCGTCAAGTACCTTCGGGTCGGGCGGAAGAACAACTACAAGGTCTACGGCGAGGGCACATCCTTGCCCATCGGCAGGGCCGTGACGCTCCGGCAGGGGGGCGACCTCACCATCGCCGCCTGCGGCATCATGGTGGGCGAGGCGCTGAAGGCCGCGGAGGCGCTCTTTGGCGAGGGCATCCAGTGCACGGTGCTCGACATGTTCACCGTGAAGCCGCTGGATGTGGAAACCCTGCTCGCCTCCGTCAAGGAAACCCGCGCGCTCGTCACGGGCGAAAACCACAACCGGGTCGGCGGGCTGTACGCGGCCTGCAGCGAAGCGCTGGCGGCAAACTACCCCGCGCCGGTGGAGTACGTGGCGGTGGAGGACGAATTCGGCGAGGTCGGCCCCCAGGATTACCTGCAAAAGCGCTTCGGCCTGACGGCGGAGCACATCGCGGAAAAGGCGCGCCGGGCGCTCTCGCGTAAGCGCTGAGCGGCGCGGTCACAAAAAATCGAACGAGAAATCGGCCTTCATGCGATTGAGAAGGTCGATTTCTTGTCTGAACCGCCCTGTGATATTTGTGTCAAAAAAACCTACGCGCTTTGTATTTTATCCGGATCTATGCTATAATCGAAACGCTGTATCAGCGCAACGGGCGCGGCCCGAAGGGAGAGATCGTTTTGCCCAAGCTGCCCCGCGGCTTTTTGACTGAAGAAGAGAAAAAAAATCGCCCGAAGATCACGAAGGCGCTGCTTTCGCGCATCTTTTCATATCTGAAACCCTACTGGAAACAGCTGCTGCTGGTGTTCTTTTCGATCATCGCGTCGTCGATCCTGGGCCTGTACCCCTCGATCATCACCGGCCAGATCGTGGACGAGGTGGTGGCCGCCCAGAACGCGGTGTCCCACAACATAGACACGCTGATCCGGCTGATGATCCTAGCGGGCGTGACGCTGGTCGGCTCCCAGGTGATCGGCGTACTGGAGAGCTACGTCAACATCTGGATCTCCCAGCGCATCATCTACGACATGAAGAACGAGATGTACCAGCACCTGCAGAGCATGCCCCACGCGTTCTTCACCACCGAAAAGCAGGGCGACATCGTCACCCGCATGAACGGCGACATGAACGGCGTGGGCACCGTGCTGTCCAGCACGATGTCCAACATCCTGTCCAACCTCACCATCGTGGCGACCACGATGGTGGCGCTGTTCTCGATGAGCTGGCAGCTGGCACTGCTCGGCATCCTGGCGATCCCGCTTCTGATTTTGCCGACCAAGGAAGTGGGCAAGACCCGCTGGCAGCTGCTGTCCAAGGGGCAGGCCAAGACCGACGAATTGAACCAGATCATCAACGAGACGCTGTCGGTCAGCGGGTCGCTGCTCACGAAGCTCTTCACCCGGGAGCAGAAGGATTACGAGCAGTTCAGGCGCGTCAACGACGAGGTCACGCTGTGGGCCACCCGGGAGCAGCGCTCCGGCAAGTGGTTTCGAATGATGATGGGCATGTTCTCCCAGGCGGGCCCCCTCCTCATCTACTGCGCGGGCGGCTTCATGATTTTGAAGGGCTTTGACAAGGCGCTCAGCGTGGGCGTGATCACTTCCACCGTCGCGCTGGTCAACCGGCTGTACCGGCCAATCCAGGGCCTGACCGACGTGCAGGTGGACGTCACCCGCTCGATGGCGCTGTTCACCCGCATCTTTGATTACATGGACCGCAAGAACACCATCCTGAACAAGCCCGACGCCGTGAAGCCGGTGATGGAGAAGGCGGACATCCGGTTCGATCACGTGCAGTTCGCCTACGCGCCGGGGCTTGAGATTTTAAAGGACATCGACTTCACGCTGCACGGCGGCGAGATGTTCGCCATCGTCGGCCCCTCCGGCGCGGGCAAGTCCACGCTGGTCAACATGATCCCCCGGCTCTACGACGTGACGGGCGGCGCGGTCAAGATCGGCGATGCGGACGTCCGGGACATCGACTTGACGTACCTGCGCGCCGGCATCGGCATGGTGACCCAGGACACGTACCTGTTCAACGGCACCATCGAGGAAAACCTCCGCTGCGCCAAGGAGGACGCCACGCTTGAGGAGCTGGAGGCCGCTTGCGTCGCGGCCAACATCCATGAATTCATCGCCTCCCAGCCGGACGGGTACCAGACGAAGGTCGGCAACCGCGGGCTGAAGCTGTCGGGCGGCGAGAAGCAGCGCATGTCGATCGCCCGCGTGGTCCTGAAAGATCCGAAAATCCTGATTCTGGACGAGGCCACGTCGTCGCTGGATTCCATCAGCGAGAGCCACATCCAGGACGCGCTGGACAGGCTGATGCAGGGGCGCACCTCGATCGTCATCGCGCACCGGCTCTCGACGGTGCTGGCGGCGGATCAGATTCTGGTCGTCGCCGACGGCGAGATCAAGGAGCGCGGCCGCCACGAGGAATTGATGGCGCTGCAGGGCATCTACCGCAACCTGTTCGAGACCCAGTTCCGCCGCGCCATCGACATGCACGAGGCCAGCGCGAACGAACAGCGGGCGCTCTCTTAGCGATGGGAATATGAAACGGGGCTGCGAGCGCGCCCCGTTTCTTTATGTCAGTCGATGCAGATGATTCGCCCCTGCGTAAAGTCCCTGGGCGCCATCGTGGGGTTGAGCCGGAGCAGCGCCCCCGGCGTCATGCGCAGCCGGGCGGCGGCGCGATCCAGCGTGTCGCCCGCGGCCAGCTGGTAAGTCCGGCAGCCCCGGGAGCCCGCGGGCGGTACGCAGAAGCGCGTTCCGGGCTGCGGGGCGTCGGGGAGGGACGGGTTCGCCATACGGAGCGCCCGGTAGGACACGTCGAAGCGGATCAGCAGATCCTCGATGCGCTCGCCCGGCTGCACCATCGCCAGACGGTAGCCCGGCGGGCACAATTGCGGCGGCCTGGGCGGCTGCGGCGGAATGGGCCTGGGCGGCTGCGAGGGCTGCGACGGCGTGGGCCTGGACGGCTGCGAGGGCTGCGACGGCGTGGGCCTGGACGGTTGCGAGGGCTGCGACGGCGTGGGCCTGGACGGCTGCGAGGGTTGAGACGGGGTGGGCCTGGACGGCTGCGAGGGCTGCGACGGGGTGGGCCTGGACGGCTGCGAGGGCTGCGACGGCGTGGGTCTGGGCGGCTGCGAGGGCTGCGACGGCGTGGGCCTGGACGGTTGCGAGGGCTGCGACGGCGTGGGCCTGGGCGGCTGCGAGGGCTGCGACGGCGTGGGCCCGGACGGTTGCGAGGGCTGCGACGGCGTGGGCCCGGGCGGCTGCGGCGGCATGGACGGCGAATTCGGCTGAGGCGCCGGGCTGGGCTGCGCCGCCGGCACGCAAAGCACCTGCCCGGGCTGGATGCGCGCAGGCTCCACCAGCGGATTGCGCGCGATCAGCTCCCGCTGCGTGATGCCCAGCGCGCGCGCGATCGACTGGAAGGTATCCCCCGGGCGCACGGTGTAGGTCGCGCCCAGCGGGCAATCGATTCTCTCCAAAACCAATCCCTCCCCGCTAGAAAGCCTATGCTGGGGAGGGATCGTTATTTCATGCCCGCGGATGTTTGCCGCCGATCATACCAAGACGGAACATTATTGCGTCCAAAGCGGCGAGGGATTTTCGATGCAGGGCAAGGAGCCGGAGCGAGCCGTAGCGGCGTTACGGTCGAGCGGAAGGCGACACAGCCCTGCGCGAAAAGGGCCGCCGCGACGACGCAAGAATGTTTTGGATTGGTATCAGGTGAAAGGCTCCTTGCCGCGCCGGTGCAGCTCGATCTCGTCGATGACGCCGGTTTTCCGGGTCAGAAGGAACAGCGCGGCCTCGGCCACCTCCTCCGGCAGGATCAGCGCCTCCGGGTCCAGGTCCGGCCGCGCCATATGGACCATGCCGGTCCTGACGCCGCCGGGGCTGAGCACGTGCACGCGGACGCCGTCCTTGTACACCTCATTCGCCAGCGCTTTCGAAAACCCGAGCAGCGCGTGCTTCGAGGCGCTGTAGACGCTCTGCAGCGGGTAGCCCTTGTGGGAGACCACCGAGCCGATGTTCAGGATGGAACCCTTCGTTTTGCGCAGGTGGGGCAGCGCCGCCTGGCACATCAAAAACGGCGCGCGGGCGTTGACCGCCATCAAGCGGTCGTACTCGGCCAGCGTGACCTCCCCGAACGGCTTCGAAAGCGCCTCGCCCGCGTTGTTGATCAGGATGTCCAGCCGCCCGAAGCGCTCCACCGCCCGCTGAACGCTCGCAAAGGGGCAGGCGGGGTCGGACAGGTCGCCGGGGAGAACCAGCGCCTCCGCGCCGCGCGCCTCCGCCAGATGGGCGCTTTCCCGGAGCTTTGCTTCGTCCCGGCCGCAGAGCGCCAGGTTCGCGCCCTGTTCCGCCAGCTGGACGGCCAGCGCCCGGCCGATTCCGCCGCCCGCGCCGGTGATCAGCGCGATTTTTCCAGATAACGCCTCCATGCCTCCGCCTCCAATGCATTATGCGGAACGATTATAGCATAAACCGGATGAAAAAGGGAAGCCGATACATTGTGCCGCGGCATATATGCAGAGCTGAACGGACGACCCCGCTTTCCGGGATTTTCATCATTCCCGCCGGCTGCCTGAGGGAATGGTTCGGGCCACCAGTGACGTACACTGGTGGCCCGAACAGTACCTTCGGTCAGTGGGCCGCCCGGAAAATCCGCGGATTTTCAGGCCCGCGCAGGCGCTATCCTTCGCGCACAAAAGCCGCTCGCGGATTTTGTGCGCAACGTGTTATATACCGCTTGCGCCGTAGTTGGATAGCACGCGGGCGGATGGGTCGCCGACGTTGCAGCCCTCCCAGCAGCGGTTGGGCATCCAGAAGCCGCCCACCATCCAGGCCTGGCCGGGGTAGGCGGACTCGAACAGTTCCCGGTACATCAGGCTCTCCTTGGTGAACGGGGTGGCGAAGGCGTACTTCGCGGCCCGGGCGCGGAATTCCCGGTCGGTGTACTTCGCCTCGGCCTCGGCCTTCAGAGCTTCCACCATCGAGTGGCCCACCGCGTCCGAGAACGCCGCCTTGTCCCGGTAGAGGATCGACAGCGGCAGCCAGTCGCCCTCAAACGCCCGGCGCAAGAGGTACTTGCCCATCTTGTAGGTGTTCAGTTTCCGCCGGGGGTCGATGGCCATCACGTACTTCACAAACTCCAGGTCGCCGAACGGCACCCGCGCCTCGAGGGAGTTGACCGAGACGCACCGGTCGGCCCGCAGCACGTCGTACATGTGCAGCTCGCGGATGCGCTTCTCGGCCTCCTGCTGGAAGGCCTCCGCGCTCGGCGCGAAGTCGGTGTACTTGTAGCCGAAGAGCTCATCGGAGACTTCGCCGGTCAACAGCACCCGGACGTCGGTGTGCTCGTGAATGTACTTGCACACCAGGTACATGCCGATGGACGCGCGGATGGTGGTGATGTCGTAGGTGCCGAGCAGCTTCATCACGCCGGGCAGCGCCCCCAGCACATCTTCCCGGGAGATGAGCACTTCCGTGTGATCGCTCTTCAAGAAATCGGCCACCACGCGGGCGTACTTGAGGTCGATGGCGTCCTTTTCCATGCCGATGGAGAATGTGCGGATGGGTCTACCCAAAATCCGGGCGGAGATCGCGCAGACCAGCGAGCTGTCAAGGCCGCCGCTCAAGAGGAACCCCAGCGGCGCGTCGGCGTCCAGCCGCTTCTCGACGCCCGCGATCAGCCGGGTGCGGATGCCCTCGCAGATGGACTCGATGCCGGGATCGATGTACTTCTCCGCCTTGGCGATGTCCGAGTAGCGGGTGATCTCGCCGTTCACCGCGTAGCAGCCGGGCGGGAAGGGGAGGATTTGCTCCGCAAGGCCCACCAGGTTCTTCGGCTCGCTGGCGTAGACCAGGGAGCCGTCCGAAAGCCTTCCGTAGTACAGCGGGCGGATGCCGATCGGGTCCCGGGCGGCGATCAGCTTCTTCTCCTTGAAATCGTACAGGAGGATCGCGAACTCGGCGTCCAGATCCTTGAACATCTCCACGCCGCGCTCCCGGTACAGTGGCAGCAGCAGTTCGCAGTCGGAATCGCTCGTAAAGGCGTACCTCGCGGCGAGCCGCTCCTTGATCGGGCGGAAGCCGTAGATCTCGCAGTTGGCGACCACCCTGTCGCCGTCCAGCTCGAAGGGCTGCATGCCGGCCTCGGTCAGGCCCATGATGGCCAGCCGGTGGAAGCACAGCCAGCCGTCGCCGGCCTCCTCCACGCGGGACATGTCCGGCCCGCGGGTGGCGCTGCGGTCAAACGCCGTCAGCATTTCGTCGAAGGGGACGCTCCGCCTCTCAAAACCCATGATCGAACACATAAAAAACGCACCTCCGAATTTTCGCGCGGCTCCCGTCCTGAATTTCAGGACGAATGCCGCCAATCCGTGGTGCCACCTGATTTACCGCCGAAACGGTCTCTAAGGCTCTACTAAGCCCGTGCGGTTGTAACGTGCCGCCCGCACGTCTCCTCTACTGGCCCAATAGTACCAGGCGTTCAATTCGATGCTCCGGAGTGTTCTTTCCCGGGACGCACGTGCGGGATTCCCACCATCGCCCGCTCTCTGCGACTGCGTTTCCTCGGTACTTTTCTCCATCGGCGCATTTGGTATGAAGCTGTATGACCGGTATCTTACCATGCCCGGGCAATGCTGTCAAGCGCAAATTTCTGAAGCTCAAACTCTTAATCCTGCACATTCCGGCGGATCGGGCCGGTGTTCGGCGAAAAGTTTGCATGAATTTTGCTCTCGATTTTCATTTCTTCATTGACACCCCGAAGCGAAGCGTGCTATAATCGGCCATCAGACGGGCGAAGGGGCCTCTTCGGAGTGTTCCGAGCCCGTATTTATACTAATGGAGAATATGAATGCGTCCAAAGCAGGGAGGGATTTTCGATGCAGGACAAGGAGCCGGAGCGAGGCGTAGCAGCGCTACGTCGAGCGGAAGGCGACGCAGTCCTGCGCGAAAAGACCCCCTGCGACGATGCATTCATATTCGGAATTAGTATTATTCTTTAGAAATGAGGAGTCGGTATGGCGAAGTATTCCAGGGACGACATCATCCGGATCGTGACCGAAGAGGACATCAAGTTCATCCGGATGCAGTTCACCGACATCTTTGGCCAATTGAAGAACGTGGCCATCACCGCCTCTCAGATCGAGAAGGCCGTGAACAACCAGATCATGATCGACGGCAGCTCCATCGAGGGCTTCGTGCGCATCCACGAATCCGACCAGTACCTGAGGCCCGACCTCTCCAGCTTCACGGTGCTGCCCTGGCGACCGCAGCACGGCAAGGTGGCGCGGCTGATCTGCGACGTGTACAACCCGGACGGCACGCCGTTTGTGGGCGACCCGCGCGGCGTTTTGAAGCGGGCGCTCGCCAGGGCGGAGGCGATGGGGTATTCGTTCAACGTGGGGCCGGAGTGCGAGTTTTTCCTGTTCCAGACCGACGCCGAGGGCAACCCCACCACCAAGACCAGCGACACCGCGGGCTACTTCGACCTGGGCCCGCTGGACCACGGCGAGGGCACCCGGCGCGAGATCTGCCTGGCGCTGGAGCAGATGGGCTTTGAGATCGAGGCCTCCCACCACGAGGTGGCCGCGGGCCAGCACGAGATCGACTTCAAGTACGCCGACGCGCTGACCGCCGCCGACAACATCATGACCTTCAAGTTGACCGTCAAGAGCCTGGCGCAGAAGAACGGGCTGCACGCCACCTTCATGCCCAAGCCCCTCTTCGGCGTCAGCGGTTCCGGAATGCACACCAACATGTCGCTGTTCAGGGACGGCAAAAACGCCTTCTACGATCCTTCCGACAAGCTGGGCCTTTCGAAGGAAGCCTATTCCTTCATCGCGGGGCTGCTCGCGCATGTCCAGGGGATGTCTGCCATCACGAACCCGCTGGTCAACTCCTACAAGCGGCTGGTGCCCGGCTACGAGGCGCCCTGCTACCTGGCCTGGTCCGCCAGCAACCGCAGCGCGCTGATCCGCATCCCCGCCGCCCGCGGCCAGTCCACCCGCGTGGAGCTGCGCTGCCCCGACCCGGCCACGAACCCCTACCTGGCGCTGGCCGTGTGCCTGGCGGCGGGCCTGGACGGCATCGAGAACGACATGACGCCGCCGCCGGAGATCACCGAGAACATCTTTGAGATGGACGAGGCCGAGCGGCGCGAAAAGGGCATCGCCAACCTGCCCGGCTCGCTCAAGGAAGCGCTGGACGCGATGCGGCAGGATCCGCTGATTATGGACGCGCTGGGCGAGCACACTTCCTCCCATTACCTCGCGGGCAAGACGGCCGAATGGGACGACTACCGCACCCACGTCACCGATTGGGAGATCGGCAAGTACATCGCCGCCTATTGATGCGGAGGAAGTTGCGGGATTCATCCGCCGAGGGGGGAGGCGCGCATGAACCGTCTCATCGTTGCGTTTGAGGGCGACAAGCAGTGCGACCTGATCCGGGAGGCGCTGGAGAGCGGCGGCCTCGCGCCTTATGTCGTCTGCCACACCGGCGCGGAGGTGCTGCGCTCGGCGCAGGGGATGGGCCGCGCGGTGGTGATCTGCGGCTTCAAGTTCCCGGACATGTCGGCGGACGAATTGGCCTACGACTTGGGCAGCGCCGCCATCGTGCTGGTGGTCGGCAAGAACGTGCAGCTGGACTTTTGCGAGCACGAGGGCATCTTTAAACTCGCCGCGCCCTTTTCCCGGAGCGAACTGCTGTCCTCGGTGTCGATGCTGGCACAGCTGGCGGAGAAGGCGCCCCGGCGCACCGCGGACGAGGAAGCGCTGGTGGGCGAAGCCAAGGCCTTGCTGATCCGATCCGGCATGAGCGAGGCGGAGGCCCATCGGTACCTGCAGCGGTGCAGCATGGAATCCGGCGAGCGGCTGGTCAGCGTGGCCAAGCGCATCCTGCAAACGCAATAGAATCCGCTTGCGCCTGCGCGCTTCCTTCCGGCTGCTTTATAAATCGATGGCCGCGGCCCCCGAACCCCCTGTGGGTTTGAGGATCGCGGCCATTGCTTTTATGATGATCCTCTGGCGTAAGCCTTCGCTATTTTACTGCCTTGGCCTTGAGGGAATCGATCAGCGCTTCGTCGTCGGTCAGTTCGATGGAGAAGTTGAACTCGCGGGACGCGCCGGGGGCCAGCGTCGGCAGTTCGCCCGCCGCGCGCGCGGCAGCCCGGCCCAGTACGCCCGCCGCCGTGGGCTCCAGGCCCAGCGCGTAGTCGCCCGCATGCATGCACTTCCACTGGCAGAGGAGAGGCAGCACTTTGTCGTCGTAGCGCACGATGGAGGCTATGCCCAGCTTCGGGTTATGCAGCATCGCGAACGCCTCGCCCTCCGGCTCGGTGTGGAAGAAGCACTCCTCCGGCCGGCCGACGCCCGGCGCCTCGATCAGGTTGTACTTGTAGAGGTTGGCCGTGGCGTTCTCGTCCCTGGGCGCGACTTTTTTGGAATTGGCGTACACCCTCGCGCCTTCGTCCAGCAGCGGGTAGCCGAAGTTCACGTGGTAGGTCATCATCACCGGCTGCTCCTCGAAGCCCTGGTTCTCCACCACGTCCTTCACGCGGATCACGCTGCGCTCGGTCTCCACGGTCATCTCCCGCTTGAGCAGCATGTTCACGCCGAACACGCTGGACTCCCGCACGCTGCCGGCGAAGCGCAGCACCTTCTCGTCGCCCTCGTAAAGGCTCTCCGCGCACACGCCCTGGGCTGGGGTGTTGTCATAGGGGCCGTGCAGCCCCAGCTTCTGCCCCTCGTCCTCGCAGGGCGCGCCCGAGTAGGTGATGCCGCAGGTGGTGAGCAGGCCGCCATAGAACTGCCGGAGGAAGCCCAGCGCGCCGTCCTCCTGATAGAGCGCCGGGGAGCGCAAGCCCGTCACCGACGAAAAACACACCGGAAAGCCCTTGAAGGATGCGAACGGGATGTCGAGGCCCCGGTCGGCCGCTATGTGCAGGATCAGCCCCTGCCCGTTCACCGCGCGGAACGCCTTCACGCCGCGGGCCGGGCCGTCGTTGAATGTGAATGAAGAAATTCCGCACAGCGAATTGAGGTTTCCCACGTACTTGCGAAGTTCGAATTCCTGACTCTTTTTCACGGTCGCGCCCCCAATATATAGTGCTTTTTGAAATCATTATATCTGCATAAAGCGCCTGTGTCAATCTTTACAGAACCCTTCGGCTGTGTTATGCTATCTACCGAGGTGAGGCGCTTGAGCGGTCGCATCGGATTTTTTTTCCGCGCGCTTGGCGGGAACCGGGCCGCGGTGCTGCTGATCGCATTGGGCGCCGGCTTTGTCGCGCTGGGCGTGGCCCGGGGCGAGGCAGCTCAAGTATTTCAGAAGGCGGCGCGGGTGTGCCTGGAGTGCATCGGCCTTGGCTAAAATGGCTAAGAAGCGAAACAAAAGAACCCTCTTTCAGCTCGCGTGGGCGGCGCTGACCAACGGATACGCGCTCGGGTACGTCCAGGGGCGCATCTTCTCCGGCTGGTCCAAGTCCATATGCCTCCCGGGGCTCAACTGCTATTCCTGCCCGGGCGCCTGGGGCGCGTGCCCGATCGGTTCGCTGCAGGCGGTGCTCGGCGGCCGGGGACAGTGGTTCTCCTTCTACGTGGTGGGGTTCTTGCTGTTTGTGGGCAGCGTTTTCGGCCGCTTCATCTGCGGATGGGCCTGCCCGTTCGGCCTTTTACAGGACCTGATCTACAAAATCCCGCTGCCTAAAAAATGGAAGAAGAAAAAGAACCTTCCCGGCCACAGGCGGCTGGTGTGGGTCAAGTACGCCGTGCTGATCCTGTTCGTAATCCTGGGCCCGCTGCTGCTGGTGGACGCCTATGGGATCGGCAGCCCCCAGTTCTGCAAGTGGATCTGCCCGTCAGGCACGGTGGCGGGGGGCTTACTGCTCTCGGCCAACCAGGCGCTTCGGGGGCTGATCGACCTCAGGTTTCTCTGGAAGATCGCCCTCGCGCTGGGCATCCTGATCCTGGCGATGTTCTATTATCGCCCGTTCTGCAAGTACCTTTGCCCGCTGGGCGCGTGCTACGCGCCGCTGAACCGGGTGGCGCTGTTGCGCTACCGGGTGGACGAGCGCGCCTGTACCCGCTGCGGCGCCTGCGAGAAGGTCTGCAAGATGGGCGTGAACCCGCGGATTGAACCCAACAGCCCGGAGTGCATCCGCTGCGGCGACTGCGTGCGCGCCTGCCCGACGCGCGCCATCGCCCGCGTGAGCGCCCGGCAAGAGACTGGAGGAACGCTTCGTGCTGACTGACATTGAGATCGCGCAGGCGGCGAACGCGCTGCCGATCGGGGAGATCGCCCACCAGGCGGGCATCGATCTGAAGTTCGTGGAGCCTTACGGTCACGGGAAGGCCAAGATCGACCTGGAGTTTCTGAAGGGTAGCGACCGGCCCGACGGCAAGCTGATCCTGGTCACCGCCATCACGCCAACCCCCGCCGGGGAGGGCAAGACGACCACGACGGTGGGCCTTGCAGACGCGCTTCGGCGCACCGGGCGCAGCGCGGTGGTGGCGCTCAGGGAGCCTTCACTGGGGCCGGTGTTCGGCGTCAAGGGCGGCGCGGCGGGCGGCGGCTACGCGCAGGTGATCCCGATGGAGGACATCAACCTGCACTTTACCGACGATTTCCACGCCATCGGCGCGGCCAACAACCTGCTCGCCGCGATGCTGGACAACCACATCTACCAGGGGAACGCGCTTTCGATCGACCCCCGGCGGATCACCTGGCGGCGGTGCGTGGACATGAACGACCGGCAGCTGAGGAACGTCGTGGACGGCCTGGGCGGAAGGGTCAACGGCGTGCCCCGGGAGGACGGCTACGACATCACCGTGGCCTCCGAGGTCATGGCCGCGCTGTGCCTGGCCGGCGGCATGACCGATCTTAAGGAGCGGCTGGGCCGGATGATCGTGGGCTATACGTACGACGAGAAGCCGGTCACGGCGCACGATCTCAGCGCCGAGGGCGCGATGGCGGCGCTGCTCCGCGACGCACTGAAGCCGAACCTCGTTCAAACGCTGGAGCACACCCCCGCCTTCATCCACGGCGGCCCGTTTGCCAACATCGCCCACGGCTGCAATTCGCTGCTCGCCACCCGGATGGCGCTGAAGTGCGGCGATTACGTGGTCACCGAGGCGGGCTTCGGCGCGGATTTGGGCGCGGAAAAGTTCATCGATATCAAGTGCCGCGCGTCGGGGCTGAAGCCGGACGCGGCGGTGCTGGTGGCCACCGTCCGGGCGCTCAAGATGCATGGCGGCGTGCCCAAGGATCAGTTGTCCCAGGAGAACCTGCCGGCGCTCGCCGCGGGCTTTGCCAACCTTGAGCGCCACGCCCGGAACCTTCGGGAGGTGTTCGGCCTGCCCGTCGTGGTCGCGATCAACCGCTTCCCGGCGGACACCGGGGCCGAACTGGCGCTGGTGCGCGAGAAGTGCGGCGCGCTGAATCTTCCGGTGGCGCTCAGCGAGGTGTGGGCGAAGGGCGGCGAGGGCGGCGTGGAATTGGCCGAACTGGTCGCGGCGCAGGCGGCCCGGCCGCGCGGGGCGCTCGCGGCTTGCTACGAGCTGGATCAGCCGATCGAGGCCAAGATCCTCTCGATCGTTCAAAAGCTCTACGGCGGCGCCCGGGTGGACATGAGCCCGGAGGCGAAAAAGCAGGCGAAGAAGCTGACGGAGCTGGGCTTTGGCGGCCTTCCGGTCTGCATGGCCAAAACGCAATACAGCTTTTCCGACAAGCCGAACCTTTTGGGCGCGCCGGAGGGGTTCGAGGTGAGCGTCAAGCAGCTCAAGATTTCGGCGGGCGCCGGCTTCATCGTGGCGCTGACCGGCGACATCATGACGATGCCGGGCCTGCCCAAGTCGCCCGCCGCCGAGCGGATCGACGTGGACGAGGCCGGAAGGATCACGGGGCTGTTTTAGGGCGCACAAAATCCGCTTCGCGTCTTTTGTGCGCGAAGGGAGGGGCTGCGCGGGCCTGAAACGCTGCGGCGTTTCCGGGCGGCCCGCTGACGAAGATCGATGAAAATCCGCTGCGGCGTCTTTTCATCGAATAGGAGGGACTGC
>Ga0268263_1000426_pt1 | contig 71213 bp, 75 predicted proteins | sample Biomet5_FD_190358 | JGI IMG/M metagenome (GOLD analysis project Ga0268263, IMG submission 190358) | Microbial communities from bioreactor (seeded with sewage sludge) at LBNL, California, USA - Biofuel metagenome 5 (SPAdes) (version 4) | ecosystem: Engineered > Bioreactor > Anaerobic >... | reverse complement strand
CACGGTGGCGACGGGGCGCGTGGAGCGCGGGACGCTGAAGGTTTCGGACACGGTGGAGATCGTGGGCCTGATGGACAAGCCGCGCACGACGGTCGTGACGGGCGTCGAGATGTTCCGCAAGCTCCTCGATTACGCGGAAGCGGGCGACAACATCGGCGCACTGCTGCGCGGCGTGCAGCGCAACGAGGTCGAGCGCGGCCAGGTGCTTGCGAAGCCCGGCTCGATCAAGCCGCACACGCACTATTACGGGCAGGTGTACGTGCTGACGAAGGAAGAGGGCGGGCGCCATACCCCGTTCTTCAACGGATATCGCCCCCAGTTCTACTTCCGCACGACGGATGTGACGGGCAACATCAAGCTGCCGGACGGCGTTGAAATGGTGATGCCGGGCGACAATATCGTGATGGAGATCACGCTGATCACGCCGATCGCGTGCGAAGAGGGACTCCGCTTCGCCATCCGCGAGGGCGGCCGCACGGTGGGTTCCGGCGTCGTCACCAAGGTCATCGAATAATCCAAAAATCGCATTCGCAGCCGCTCCGACCGGGGCGGCTGCGTTTTTCATGCTGTTGAATTCCCGCGGGAACTGGACTATAATGGAACCATCCGGGAACTGGGAGGGATTGGGATGAAGCGGCTGGCCTCGATGGCGCTGGTGTGCGCGCTGCTGCTCGGCGCGGTGCCGGCGCTGGCGGACGATCTGCACCTGATCTGGGGCATCCCCTACGGGATCGGGCAGGACGAACTGCGGGGCCTCCTGAACCGGCAGATGGGTCTCGATTTCGACCGGGAGGAGGCCGTGAAGCGCGCCCAGGGCACCCGGACGATCTACGTGAACTCCGTCGGCGACACCCAGTGGTTGGGGTATCCGCTCCACCAGTTCGGCGTGATGATGAACGACCCGGACGGCGACGGCAGCGCCCAGTACGAGGGGCTGCTGATGCTGTTCATGGACCTATCGCTGGGGGAACTGGGCGCTCCGGGCGACGTGAACATCGAGGCGATCACGCCCTCCGCGGACCGGCTGGGTTCGCTGATTCAGGCGCTGACCGACGCCTACGGCGAGCCGACATTCACCCAGTGCGTGCTGCACTACAAGGACAAGTCGAAGAAGGAGCAACCCATCCGGGATCTGGACAGCGTGGGGAAGGCCGAGACTTGGGCGGCGTGGTTCACCGAGTGGGATTCCTTCCTGGTCACCATCGACTGGGGCAACGTGAACCTTTTGTGCAACACCGTGAAGCGCTACAAGTGGACCTACGTGCAGGCGATGATCACCTTCAGCGACAAGATAGAGTGACGGCGAGCAAAATCCGCTTCGCGTCTTTTGCTCGAAAGACATAGGCCTGCGCGGGCCTGAAATGCTGCGGCATTTCCGGGCGGCCCGCTGGCTTGTGGAATTGTTTCCGCTACCAGTGTGCGCACTGGTTATGGAAACGCGTTCCCGCCGCGCGGGTCGGCGGGAACGATTGAAAGCGGGAGCGGTCGACGCCTTGAGCAGTTGATCGAGAGTGAAAGGGATAAAGGAGTCCTTTGCGGAGCGGCGGCTCCGCATTTTATTGTTAAAAGTTTGCGCAGCGAAGGGCCAGTCAGGAAGATTTAACAATTGAACGCGAAAATAACTTGCAATCAGCGGCATGATTCTCTATAATAAACGATGCTGCGCTGTTTTCGCGTGGTTGCAAATGCCGGTTTGCAGGGGGTCCGCAGAGGCCGAAGAATGTGGATTCCCAAGGGATGAACCGGGAGGTTGCGGGCATAGCCCGGGAATTTCCGGGGACCAGTCCGAGAATCGGGCGACGGGGCTCATGCCGCGTCGAGCGCGTCCCGCGTGGAGCGGGATGCGCAATAAATAAACAGGACACGCCCGGCAGCGTGTGCATGAGACCAACAAGGAGGAGACACTATGGCCAATCAGAAGATCCGGATCAAGCTCAAGGCGTACGAGCACGGCATCATCGATCAGTCCGCCCAGCGCATCGTGGAGACCGCCAAGCGCACCGGCTCCCGCGTGTCCGGACCGATCCCGCTGCCCACCGAAAAGGAGATCATCACGATCCTCCGCTCGCCCCACAAGCACAAGGACTCCCGCGAGCAGTTCGAGATGCGCACCCACAAGCGCCTGATCGACATTCTGAGCCCCACCTCGAAGACCGTCGACGCGCTCACCAAGCTGGACCTGCCGGCCGGCGTCGAAATCGAGATCAAGCTGTAAGGCGCTCGTTTCTTTTGAAAACTTAGGAGGTGCAACACTTCGATGGATAAGGCAATTCTCGGTACGAAGATTGGCATGACTCAGATCTTCCTCGCGGATGGTCGTCTGATGCCGGTCACCGTCGTTCAGGCTGGCCCGTGCACCATCACGCAGGTCAAGACCGAAAAGAGCGACGGCTATGAGGCTGTTCAGGTCGGTTTCGCGGAGCTCGCCGAGGCGCGTGCGAAGAAACTGCTGAACAAACCCGAGCTCGGCCACTTTGAAAAGGCGGGCGTGGCCCCCACCCGGTTCGTGAAGGAACTCCGCCTCTCCGACATCTCTTCCTATAAAGTAGGCGACCAGATCAAGGCCGACGTGTTCGCCGAGGGCGACAAGGTGGACGTGATCGGCACCAGCAAAGGCCACGGCTTCACCGGCGTCGTGCAGCGCTGGAACCAGCACACCGGACCTATGGCCCACGGCTCCAAGTATCACCGGGGCGTCGGCTCCATGAGCGCCAACACCTCGCCCGCCCACGTGTTCAAGAACAAGCACATGCCCGGCCAGTACGGCGTGGAGCGCGTCACCATCCAGAACCTAGAAGTGGTCAAGGTGGACGCGGAGCGCAACCTGCTGCTCATCAAGGGCGCGGTGCCCGGCGTCAACGGCGCGCTGGTGCTCGTGCGCAACTCGGTCAAGGCCTGATTGCTTTTCGGAAGGAGGATGTAACAATGCCTAAAGTAGCACTGGTCAATATGCAGGGCGCGAAGGTCGGCGAAGTCGAACTGTCCGAAAACACCTTCGGCGCCGATATCCACGAAACCGCGCTGCACACGGTTGTCCGCGCGCAGCTGAACGCCAAACGCCAGGGCACACAGTCGGCCAAGACCCGCTCCGAAGTTCGGGGCGGCGGCCGCAAGATCTACCGCCAGAAGGGCACCGGCAACGCGCGCCATCATTCCCGCAGGGCGCCGCAGTTCACCCACGGCGGCATCGTGTTCGCCCCGAAACCCCGCGACTACGCCTTCTCCATCCCGAGGAAGGTCAGGCGCCTCGCGATGAAATCCGCGCTGACCTCCAAGGTGGTCGACGGCGACCTGATCGTGCTCGACAAGCTCGAACTGAGCGAAGTCAAGACCCGCGAGATCGCCAGTATGCTCAAGGCGCTGGGCGTGAGCCGCAAAGCGCTGATCCTGACCCAGGGCGTGAACGAGGACGTGATTCGCGCCGCCGCCAACATCCCGGGCGTCACCGTGGCGTTCATCGAGCGCGAGAGCGGCAGCCTGAATGTCCTGGACATCCTGAACCACGACAAGTTCATCGCGACGCTGGACGCCGTGAAAGTGGCCGAGGAGGTGTACGAATAATGAAGAGCCCCTACGACATCATCATCCGGCCGGTCCTCACCGAAAAGAGCTACGACGCGATGAACGACAAGAAGTACGCCTTTGAAGTCGCCATCGACGCCGGCAAGACCGAGATCAAAATGGCGGTGGAGACCATCTTCGGCGTCAAGGTCCGGTCGGTCAACACGGTCCGCGTCGAAGGCAAGCTCAAGCGGCAGGGCAAGACCGAAGGCCGCCGCCCCGAGCGCAAGAAAGCCTACGTCACGCTGACCGAGGCCTCCAAGGGCATCGAGTTCTTCGAAGGCATGGCGCAATAAAGGAGGAGGAACGCGAAATGGCCATCCGAGTGTATAAGCCGACCTCGCCCGCAAGGCGCTTCATGTCGGTGCTCACATTTGAGGAGATCACCAAAGCCACGCCTGAAAGGTCGCTGACGACCGATCTTCGCCACAAGTCCGGCCGCAACAAGCAGGGCAAGATCACCGTCCGCCACCAGGGCGGCGGCGCGCGGCGGAAGTACCGCATCATCGACTTCAAGCGCGACAAGGACGGCGTGCCCGCGAAGGTCGCCTCCGTCGAGTACGACCCGAACCGCACCTGCTTCATCGCGCTGCTCCACTACGCCGACGGCGAGAAGCGCTACATCCTGTCCCCGCTGGGCCTCTCCGTGGGCGACACGGTGACGAGCGGCACCGGCTCCGACATCAAGCCCGGCAACTGCCTGCCCATCTCCGACATCCCGCTGGGCACCCTGATCCACAACGTGGAGATCAAGCCCGGCAAGGGCGGCCAGATGGTCCGCTCCGCCGGCACCGCCGCCCAGCTGATCGCCAAGGAAGGCGCCCTGGCCCAGGTCAGGCTGCCCTCCGGCGAGGTTCGCAAGGTGCCCATGAGCGCCCGCGCCACCATCGGCCAGGTCGGCAACACCGATCACATGAACGTGCGCATCGGCAAGGCCGGCCGCCAGCGCCACCTGGGCGTCAGGCCCACCGTCCGCGGCGTCGTCATGAACCCCTGCGACCACCCGCACGGCGGCGGCGAAGGCCGCTCCCCGGTCGGCATGCCCGCCCCGATGTCCCCGTGGGGCAAGAAGACCCAGGGCGTCAAGACCCGCAAGCACAGCAAGTACTCCAACAAGATGATCGTCAAGAGAGCCGGCGATTGACCGGTATCGCCACGCAAGGAGGCCGAAAGAAATGAGCAGATCGATCAAGAAGGGCCCGTTCATCCAGCCGGTGCTGCTTGAGCGCGTCAAGGCCATGAACGCGAGCGGCGATAAGAAGGTCATTAAGACCTGGTCGCGCGCTTCCACCATTTTCCCGGATTTCGTGGGCCACACCATCGCGGTCCATGACGGCCGCAAGCATGTCCCCGTGTACGTGACGGAGGAGATGGTGGGTCACAAGCTGGGCGAATTCGCCCCCACCCGCACCTTCCGCGGACATGCCGGCGAAAGAGCGTCCGCGCGCAAGTAAGGAGGAGGGACAATTATGGCAACCAGAATCCGCGAGAAGGCCGCCTCCCGCAAGGAGCACGCCGACAAGCGCCCCCGTGCCACCGCTAAATATATCCGGATTTCCGCCCGCAAGGTTCAGATCGTCATCGACCTGATCCGCGGTAAGAAGGTTGATGAAGCGCTGGCCATCCTGGCCTACACCCCCAAGTCCGCTTCGCCCGTCGTTTCAAAGCTGCTGGACTCGGCCATTGCCAACGCCGAGAACAACCTGCAGCTGGACCGCGGGAGCCTGTACGTGGCCGAGGCCTACGCCAACCAGGGCCCGACCCTGAAGCGCTACTGGGCCCGCTCCCACGGCAGAGCCGACGTGATCCTGAGGCGCTCAAGCCACATCACCATCGTCCTGGACGAGGCAAAGTGAGCAAGGGCAAGACGACATAACAGGAGGGAATCCAATGGGCCAGAAGGTAAATCCCCACGGCGCGCGCGTCGGTGTCATCCTGGACTGGAGCACCAAATGGTACGCTGGGAAGAAGGATTTTTCCAATAACCTGATCGAAGACTACAAGCTGCGCGAAATGCTTAAGGCAAAGCTGAACATCGCGGGCATCTCCCATATCGACATCGAGCGCGCCGGCACCAAACTGACCGTCAGCGTCTTTACCGCCAAGCCCGGCATCGTGATCGGCAAGGGCGGCGCGGGCGTCGAGACGCTCAAAAAGCAGATCGAGGATTTCACCGGCAAATCCGTCAATCTGAACATCCTCGAGATCAAGAGCCCCGAGGTCAACGCCCAGCTGGTTGCCGAGAACATCGCCCAGCAGCTGGAGAAGCGCGTTTCCTTCCGCCGCGCGATGAAGCAGTCCATCGGCCGCGCGATGAAGGCCGGCGCCAAGGGCATCAAGACCAGCGTGGCCGGCCGCCTGGGCGGCGCGGACATCGCCCGCACCGAGGGCTACCACGAGGGTTCGATCCCGCTGCAGACGCTGCGCGCCAACATCGACTACGGCTTCACGGAAGCCAAGACCACCTACGGCCGCATCGGCGTCAAGGTGTGGATCTACAAGGGGCAGATCCTGCCCAAGCCCAAGAAGACCATCGCTCCCGCGCCCGCGCGCAGGGTTGAAGGAGGGGAATAAACCATGCTGATGCCCAAAAGAGTCAAGCGCCGCAAGGTAATGCGCGGCCGCATGAAGGGCAAGGCCCAGCGCGGCAATTTCCTGGCCTATGGCGATTACGGCCTCGTGGCCACCGAGCCCGGCTGGGTATCCTCCAACCAGATTGAGGCCGCCCGTCAGGCCATGACCCGCCACACCAAGCGCGGCGGCCAGGTCTGGATCAAGATCTTCCCGGATAAGCCGGTCACCGCGAAGCCCGCCGAGACCCGAATGGGTTCCGGCAAAGGCGCGCCCGAGTATTGGGTCGCGGTCGTGAAGCCGGGCCGGGTGCTGTTTGAGATGAAGGATGTGGACGAAGCCACCGCCCGCGAAGCCCTTAGGCTCGCCGGCCACAAGCTGCCCATCCAGTCGAAGTTCATCAAGCGCGAGACCCAGAATGAGTCGGGTGGTGAAGAGCAATGAAAACCAGCGAATTGAAGGACCTGATGATCAAGTCGACGGATGAGCTCGACACCGATCTGAAGAACAAGAAGACCGAGCTCTTCAATCTTCGCTTCCAGCTGGCCACCGGTCAGCTCCAGAACACCTCCGCGATCCAGCGCGTCAAGCGCGACATCGCCCGTGTGAAGACCATCATCCGCCAGCGCGAGCTCAAAGCGTGATGCGAAAGGAGGAAGCGAACAAAATGGCCGAGCAGAGAGGTATCCGCAAAACCCGCGTGGGCGTCGTGGTCTCCGACAAGATGGACAAGACCATCGTGGTGGCGATTCGCACCCGCGTCAAGCATCCGCTTTATGGCAAGATCATGAACCGCACCGAGAAGTTCATGGCCCACGACGAGGAGAATTCCTGCGGCGTTGGCGACACGGTGCGCATCATGGAAACCCGTCCGCTGTCCAAGGACAAGCGCTGGCGCCTGGTAGAGATCGTCGAAAAGGCGAAGTAAGCCGGGGCACACGACAAGGAGGATTACAATGATTCAGCCTCAAACCCGATTGAAGGTCGCCGACAACACCGGCGCCAAGGAAATCATGTGCTTCCGGGTGCTGGGCGGGTCGTTCCGCCGTTCCGGCGGCATTGGCGACGTGATCGTCGCCGCGGTCAAGTCGGCAACAACCGGCGGCACCGTCAAAAAGGGTGATGTGGTCAAGGCCGTCATCGTGCGTACGCGCAAGCAGTACCGCCGGCCGGACGGCAGCTACATCCGCTTTGACGACAACGCTGCGGTCATCATCAACGACGCCAAGCAGCCCCGCGGCACCCGCATCTTTGGGCCAGTCGCTCGGGAACTCCGCGAGAAGGACTACATGAAGATCGTCTCGCTGGCGCCCGAAGTGCTGTAGGAGGTACGAACATGAATGCACCCAAGGCGAACCCCAAACTTCGCGTGAAAACCGGCGACATCGTCGTCGTCATCTCCGGCAAGGACAAGGGCACCAAGGGCAAGGTCCAGAAGGCCTTTCCCGCCACCGGCAAGGTGGTCGTCGAGGGCGTGGCGGTCGTCAAGCGCCACCAGAAGCCCCGCGGACAGGGCATGCCGGGCGGCATCGTCAGCAAGGAAGCGGCCATCCCGGCTTCCAAGGTCATGCTGATCTGCCCCACCTGCAACGAGCCCACCCGCATCGGCCACACCTTTATCGAAATCAACGGCAAGACCAAGAAGGTTCGCGTCTGCAAGCGCAAGAATTGCGGCGCGCAGATCGATCAGTAAGAGGAGGGAGGATGACCAATGGCTCGCCTGAAGGATAAATACACCGCCGAAGTCGCTCCTGCCCTCAAGCAGAAATTCGGCTACGAGAACATCATGGAGATCCCCAAGCTGGAAAAGGTCATCATCAACATGGGCCTGGGCGATTGTAAGGACAACGCTAAGGCCATGGAGGTGGCCATCGCCGAACTCACCGCCATCGCCGGCCAGAAGCCGCTGGTAACCAAGGCCAAGAAGTCCATCGCGAACTTCAAGGTCCGCGCCGGCATGAACGTCGGCGCCAAGGTGACGCTGCGCGGCACGCGCATGTACGAGTTCACCGACAAGCTGATGAACATCGTGCTGCCCCGCGTTCGCGACTTCCGCGGCGTCTCGCTCAAGGCCTTCGACGGCCGCGGCAACTACGCGCTGGGCGTTCGCGAACAGCTCATCTTCCCCGAGATCGAGTACGACAGGGTCGACAAGATCCGCGGCATGGAGATGATCTTCGTCACCACCGCAAAGACCGACGAAGAAGCCAGGGAATTGCTCAGCCTGCTGGGCATGCCCTTCGCCCAGGCGTAAAGGAGGATATAAGCGTGGCCAAGACAAGCATGAAAGTCCGCCAGTCCAGGACGCCAAAGTTCTCCACCCGTGCCTACACCCGCTGCCGCATCTGCGGGCGCCCGCACTCGGTGCTGAGCAAGTACGGCGTCTGCCGCATCTGCTTCCGCGAGCTGGCCTACAAGGGCCAAATCCCCGGCATGAAGAAAGCCAGCTGGTAGACCCAGGCACCAACGGAAGGAGGTTACATCATGATCATGAACGATCCCATCGCGGATATGCTGACCCGAATCCGCAATGCCCAGGTTGCCAGACACGAAGCGGTCGTACTGCCCGCCTCGAACATCAAAAAGGCAATCGCCAAAATCCTGCTGGATGAGGGATACGTGAAGTCCGTGGACTTCATCGACGATCAGCTGCAGGGCCAGATCAAGATCACGCTGAAGTATGTCCAGGGCAAGCAGCCTGTGATCAGAGGCCTCAAGCGCATCTCCAAGCCCGGCCTGCGCGTCTACGCGGGCAGCGAGGACCTGCCCCGTGTGCTGGGCGGCCTCGGCATCGCGGTGGTCTCCACGTCCCAGGGCGTGATGACCGACAAGAAAGCGCGTTCTCAGGGCGTCGGCGGCGAAGTTCTGGCTTACATCTGGTAGCAAGCAACAGGATATTGGAGGTAGAAAACCATGTCCCGAATCGGAAGACTTCCGATCAAGTTGCCCTCCGGCGTGAGCGTGACCGTCGATACCGACAACCTGGTGACGGTCAAGGGCCCGAAGGGCACGCTCTCCGAGAAGGTCAACAAGGATATCACCATTTCGCAGGAGGACGGCGTGCTGCATGTGACGCGGCCGTCGGACTCGAAGCCCCACCGCGCGCTGCACGGACTGTACCGCGCGCTGATCAACAACATGGTCACCGGCGTGACCGGCGGCTTTGAGAAGGTGTTGGTGCTGGAGGGCGTCGGCTATCGCGCCGCGGTCGCCGGCAAGCAGCTGACGCTCAACGTCGGCTACAGCCACCCGGTGGTCTTTGACGCGCCCGCCACCATCACTTTCGAGACGCCCGCGCCCAACCGCATCGTGGTCAAGGGCATCGACAAGCAGCAGGTCGGCGCCATCGCCGCCGACATCCGGGCGTCCCGCAAGCCTGAGCCTTACCTGGGCAAGGGCATCCGCTACGAAAAAGAGCACATCCGCCGCAAGGAAGGCAAGACCGGCAAGAAGTAAGGAGAGGGGGAACCGCAGTTGTTTATTAAACGTGACCGCAACGAAGTTCGCGTCATCCGGCACGAACGCGTTCGCAAAAAGATCAGCGGAACGCCCGACCGGCCGAGGCTTTCCGTCTATCGCAGCCTGAACCACATCTACGCGCAGATCATCGACGACGCCGCCGGACAGACCCTGGTGGCCGCCTCGACCGTCGAGAAAGAGATCGCGGCAAGCGTCACCGAGCTTGACAAGAAGGGCGCTTCCAAGGCCGTCGGCAAGGCCGTCGCCGAGCGCGCCCTCGCCAAGGGCATCAAGAATGTCGTGTTCGACCGCGGCGGCTACATCTACACCGGCCGCGTGGCGGAGCTCGCCGCCGGCGCGCGCGAAGGAGGGCTGGAGTTCTGATGGAACCGAGAGAGAATCAAGGCAACCGCGAGGGCGGCCGCACGTTCAACCGCGAAGGCGGCCGTGAGCGCCGCATGGGCCGGCGCGAAGAACCCGTCAGCGAGTTCAAGGAGAAGCTGGTCTTTGTCAACCGCGTCGCGAAGGTCGTCAAGGGCGGCAAGAACTTCCGCTTTACCGCGCTGATGGTCGTCGGCGATGAGAACGGCCGCATCTCCTGCGGCATGGGCAAGGCCGCCGAAATTCCCGAGGCCATTCGCAAGGGCGTCGAGGACGCCAAGAAGAAGATGATTACCGTCTCCCGCACCGGCACCACCATCCCGCACGAGGCCGTCGGGATCTTCGGCACCGGCAAGGTGCTTTTGATGCCCGCCCCGGAAGGCACCGGCGTGATCGCCGGCGGCCCGGTCCGCGCGGTCATCGAGGCAGTCGGCATCAAGGATATCCGCACCAAGTCGATCGGCTCCAACAACCCGATCAACATGGTCAAGGCGACGATCGAGGGCCTGAAGCAGCTCCGCACGATCGAAGAGGTCGCCAAGCTGCGCGGCAAGACCGTCGAAGAGCTGATGGGCTGAGGAGGATCTTGACATGAAGCTGAAGATCACGCAGACCAAATCCACCATCGCTTGCCTGAAGAACCACATCGCCACCATCGAGGCGCTGGGCCTGCACCGGATCGGCCAGTCGGTCGTGAAGGAAGACACCCCCGCCATCCGCGGCATGATCTTCAACGTCAAGCACATGGTGAAGGTCGAGGAAATCAACGAATAAGGAGGTCCACGGCGATGAAACTTCACGAACTGAAACCCGCACCCGGCTCATCCACCGCCCCCAAGCGGCTCGGCCGCGGCGTTGGCTCCGGCCTGGGCAAGACCTCCGGCAAAGGACACAAGGGTGCCAAGGCCCGTTCGGGCGGCGGCAAGCGGCCCGGCTTCGAAGGCGGCCAGATGCCACTCGTGCGCCGGCTGCCTAAGCGCGGCTTCTTTAACCCCTTCCGCACCGAGTACGTGGCCATCAATGTGAGCCGGCTTGAGGTGTTCGAGGACGGCGCCACCGTTTCCCCGGTGGAATTGATCCAGATGGGCATCATCAAGAAGATCGAGGACGGCGTCAAAATCATGGGCAGCGGCGAGCTGACCCGAAAGCTCACGGTACAGGCGAACAAATTTACTGCTACCGCGAAGGAAAAGATAGAAGCGGCAGGCGGGAAAGCCGAGGTGATCTGACGTGTGGGAAACCCTGCGCAACGCGTGGCGGATTCAGGACCTCCGGAAGAAGATCCTCTACACTTTGGGGATGTTGCTGCTGTACCGGCTGCTTAGCTACGTGCCGACGCCGTTCGTGAACCTCGCGAACATCCGTCAGGCGATGGGCCAGTACGACCTGCTGAACTTCATCAACATGATGACGGGGTCCAACATTCAGGACTTCACCATCATGGCGATGGGCATCACCCCCTACATCAACTCCTCGATCATCATGCAGCTGCTGACCGTGGCCATTCCCAAGCTCGAAGAGATGCAAAAGGAAGGCGACGAGGGCCGCAAGAAGATTGCGCAGTATACCCGCTACGTCACCATCGGCCTGGGCTTCCTGCAGGCGATCGCGCTGTCCGTCGGCCTCGCGGCCTCCACGCAGCGGAACTTCATGGGCTATATGACCATCGGCGTCTGCCTGGCGGCCGGCACCGCGCTGGCGATGTGGATTGGCGAGCGCATCACCGAGAACGGCATCGGAAACGGCGTTTCCCTGCTGATCTTCTCCGGCATCATCGCCCGCGTGGGCAGCCACTTCGCGCAGAGCTTCGTGCTCTTGTTCAACCCCGAGGCGGTCCAGGGCGGCCTGTCCAACGTAGGGGGCCTGCTGGCCATTGTGGTGCTCACGCTGATCATGATCGTCGCGGTCGTGTACGTGGACCTGGGCGAGCGGCGCATCCCGGTGCAGTACGCCAAGCGCGTGGTGGGCCGCAAGATGTACGGCGGCCAGTCCACCCACATCCCGCTGAAGGTGAACTCCACGGGCGTCATGGCGCTGATCTTCGGCTCGGCGATCATGCAGTTCCCGTCCACCATCCTGGCCTTCATGCCCAACAGCGTCGCCTACACCTGGTGGAAGAACAACGTCAGCTACTCCAGCGTCTGGTACCAGCTGATTTTCGCGCTGCTCATCTTCGGCTTCACGTTCTTCTACACGACGATCTCGTTCAACCCCACTGAGATCTCGAAGAACATCCAGCAGAACGGCGGCATGATCCCCGGCATCCGGCAGGGCAAGCCCACGGCGGACTTCCTGCTGAGGACCTCGAACCGCGTCACGCTGTTCGCGGCGCTCTTCCTGGCGGTGCTGGCCACGGTCCCCACGCTGATGTCCAAGACCTTCAGCACCGCGCTCCCGTTCGGCGCCTCGTCGCTTCTGATCGCGGTTTCGGTCGCGATGGAGACCACCAGGCAGTTGGAGAGCCAGATGCTGATGCGCCACTATAAGGGCTTCCTGAAGTAGGAGGGCGCTTATGAAGCTGGTATTCCTGGGCCCGCCCGGCGCGGGCAAGGGCACGCAGGCGGCGTTCGTCGCGAAGCACGTGGGGCTAGCCCATGTCTCCACCGGCGACATGTTCCGCTCCGCGATCGCAAATTGCACGCCCACCGGCCGCGAAGCCAAGGCCTACATCGATGCCGGAAAGTTGGTGCCGGACGACGTCACCATCCGGATGGTTGAAGAGCGGCTTCAGATGGACGATTGCAGGAACGGTTTCCTGCTGGACGGTTTTCCCCGCTCGATTCCGCAGGCCGAGGCGCTGGATCGTTTCGCAGCGCCCGACCTGGCGGTCGAGATCAAGGTTTGCGACGAGAAGATCCTGGAGCGGCTGACCGGGCGGCGCGTCTGCCCGTCCTGCGAGGGCATCTTCCACATCCGAACCTTGGCGGATCCCCTGGTCTGTCCGGTGTGCGGCGCGACTTTGACGCAGCGCCCCGACGACCAACCCGAAACCATCTCGCGGCGCCTCGCGGTCTACCACCAGCAGACGGAACCGCTGATCGGCTTCTATAAGGAGCGCGGGCGGCACGGCGAAGTCTCCGGCGAGGGGGCTCCCGAAAGCGTCCGCGAGGAGATCTTTGGACTATTGGAGCGCGTTCGATGATCACGATTAAATCCGAGTCCGAAATTGCCGCCATGCGCGAGGCGGGTGCGCTGCTTCACAAGGTGCTGGAAGCTTTGAAGGCCCAGGTGAAGCCCGGCGTCACCACGCTGGAACTGGACCGTACGGCCGAAAAGATGATCCGGGACGCGGGCGCCGTTCCCTCCTTCAAGGGCTTCGAAGGGTTTCCCGCCTCGATCTGCGCCTCTCCGGACGACACGGTGGTGCACGGCTTCCCGAATGGGACGCCGCTCCGGGAAGGGCAAATCCTCTCGGTGGACTGCGGCGTGATCCTGAACGGCTGGCAGTCGGACAGCGCCTTCACCGTTCCAATCGGCGAAGTGCCCAAGGAAGTGCGGGATCTGATCCGCGTGACCGAGGAGTGCTTCTGGATCGGAATCGAAAGTGCGCGGGAGGGTAACCGGCTGGGCGACATCGGGAGCGCCATCCAGCGCCACGCGGAGTCCCACGGCTACGGTGTCGTCCGGGACCTGTGCGGGCACGGCATCGGCCGCGAAATGCACGAGGATCCGTCGGTGCCCAACTACGGCCAACCGGGGCGCGGCGTGCGGCTCAAGGCGGGCATGACGCTTGCCATCGAGCCGATGATCGCGCTGGGCACCTGGCGCGTGGTCACCGGAGACGACGGCTGGGCCGTACTGACCCAGGATCACAAGCCCTGTTCCCATTACGAGCATACCATCGCCATCACCGGCGGCGCACCGGAGATCCTGTCGCTGCCCGGAGGAAAGCAAGCATGACGCGTTTGCCGCTTTCGGTAGGCCGCGTCGTCAGGTCTAAGGCGGGCAGGGATGCGGGGCGGCTGTTCCTCGTAGTCGGAGTTTCGGACGAGGAGCACCTGTTGCTGGCGGACGGCGATCTTCGAAAGGTCGAAAAGCCCAAGAAGAAGAAGCTCCGTCACCTGGCCGCAACGGCCTTTGAATGCGAATGCCCGAATATCCCCAAGCTGAACAATTCGGACGTCCGCAAGCTGATCCAGAACGCCACCGGCAAGGAGGGGTGAGGTATTGTCCAAATCTGATGTCATCGAAGTGGAAGGCGTTGTCACCGAGACCTTCCCAAACGCCATGTTTGAAGTGCAACTGCCCAACGGCCACAAGGTACTGGCGCACGTCTCCGGCAAGATGCGCATGCACTACATCCGCATTTACCCAGGAGACAAGGTGACGATCGAACTCTCGCCTTACGACCTGACGCGCGGCAGAATCACATGGCGCAGCAAGGGCTAACAACAACTCAAGGAGGCAAGCGCAATGAAAGTCAGACCCTCTGTCAAGCCCATTTGCGAAAAATGCAAGATCATCCGCCGCAAGGGCCGCGTCATGGTGATCTGCGAAAACCCGAAGCACAAGCAGAAGCAGGGCTGACGCCCGCGAAGCAACCAGCCCTCAGGGCGATGCGATTTATTTTGGAGGTGCTTTACTAGATGGCACGCATTTCGGGCGTTGACCTTCCCAAGGAGAAGCGCGTGGAAATCGCGCTGACCTACATCTACGGCATCGGCCGCAACGTGGCCGACGATATCATCAAGGCGACGGGCGTCAACCCCGACACCCGCGTCAAGGACCTGACCGAGGCCGACGTGGGCAAGCTGCGCGACTACATTGACCACAACGTCAAGGTGGAAGGCGACCTGCGCCGCGAAGTTTCGATGAACATCAAGCGGCTGATGGAGATCGGCTGCTACCGCGGGCTCAGGCACCGCAGGGGCCTCCCCGTGCGCGGCCAGAACACCAAGCAGAACGCCCGCACCCGCAAAGGACCCAAGCGCCAAGTGTCCGGCAAGAAGAAGGTCGCGAAGTAACGCGCGCGCTTCGCCGGCGCTCTGCTGGATGGCGTCCATCCTGGACGACCGGAGGGTGAGCGCGGCGCAGGAAGCAGCGCAGGGAATTGCCCTGCGCCTGAAGACCAATTTTTGAGGAGGAAGCTATCCATGGCCAAGCCGAAGCTGAAAAAGGCGACGCGCAAGCGCCGCGAGAAGAAACTCGTGGAGCGCGGCGCAGCCCACATCCGCTCTTCGTTCAACAACACGATCGTCACGATCACCGACACCGCCGGAAACGCGCTGTCGTGGGCCTCTGCCGGCGGACTGGGCTTCCGCGGCAGCAAGAAGTCCACGCCGTTCGCCGCGCAGACGGCCGCCGAGACCGCCGCGAAGGCCGCGATGGAGTATGGCCTCAAGTCGGTCGAGGTGTACGTCAAAGGCCCCGGCTCCGGGCGCGAAGCCGCCATCCGCTCACTGCAGGCGGCGGGTCTGGAGGTCAACATGATCAAGGACGTGACGCCGATTCCGCACAACGGATGCCGTCCGCCCAAGCGCAGAAGAGTGTAATGGAGGGTTTGATTCATGGCTAGATATAACGGTTCCGTTTGCCGCCTTTGCCGCCGCGAGGGCACCAAGCTCTTCCTGAAGGGCGACCGCTGCTACAGCCCGAAGTGCTCGGTGGGACTCAGACCTACACCTCCGGGCGAGCACGGCCAGGCCCGCCAAAGGAAGCAGTCCGAGTACGGCATGCAGCTGCGCGAAAAGCAGAAGGCCCGCCGCGTCTACGGCGTGCTGGAGGCCCAGTTCCACCGCTACTTTGAGAAGGCCGAAGCCACGCGCGGCATCACCGGCGAAAACCTGCTGGTCATCCTGGAGCGCCGCCTGGACAACGTGGTGTACCGCCTGGGCTTTGGCTCCAGCCGCGCTTTCGCCCGCCAGCTGGTCCGCCACGGCCACATTCTGGTCAACGGCAAGAAGGTCAACATCCCCTCCTACCAGGTCGACGTCAACGATGTGATCTCCGTGCGCGATAAGAGCGCGGAGGCGGAGCGCTTCAAGGCCCTGCGCGAGGGCACCGGCCGCGTGATCCCCAAGTGGATCGTGCTGGACGCGCCCAACCTGAAGGCCAATATCGTTGCCCTCCCGCAGCGCGAAGACGTCGATACGACGATCCAAGAGCATATGATCGTCGAGTTGTACTCCCGCTAATCATGTGTTTCCCGCTTGATAGGGGAGTACCCCAATCCGCCAAAAAGGAGGGCGTGCTGAATGATCGAAATCGAAAAACCGAGAATTGAACGAGTGGAGATCGGCGAAAACAACCGTTACGGCAAGTTCGTCGTCGAACCGCTGGAGCGGGGTTTTGGCCAGACGTTGGGCAATTCGCTGCGCCGCGTGCTGCTCAATTCACTGCCGGGCGTGGCGGTGACCAGCGTGCGCATTGAAGGCGTACAGCATGAGTTTTCGACGGTGCCGGGCGTGAAGGAAGACGTGGCGGAGATCATCTTGAACCTCAAGAACCTGTCCGCCAAGCTTTTCTCCGACCAGCCGAAGATCATTACGGTGGACGCGGTGGGGCCCTGCGAAGTGACCGCCGCGGAAATCAAGTGCGACGAGGAAGTCGAAATCATCAATCCGGACCTGCACATCGCCACCCTGACCGAAGGCGCCCACCTGCAGATGCAGATCACGCTGGACAAGGGCCGCGGCTATGTGTCCGTCGACCGCAACAAGCAGATCATGCTGGAGCGCTCCAAGTCCGGCGGCATGCCCATCGGCGTCATCCCGATGGATTCGATCTTCACACCCATCCGCAAGGTCAGTTATTCGGTGGAAGATACCCGGCGCGGACAGATCACCGACTATGACAAGCTGACGATCGAGGTCTGGACCAACGGCAGCATCCTCCCGAAGGAAGCGCTGGCGTCCGCGGCGCAGATCGTGACCAACAACATGCGCCTGTTCATCGACCTGACCGTCAACGTCGTCCGGGTGGACTTCAACGAGCCCGAGGACAACTCCAAGGAGAAGGTCCTCGAGATGACCATCGAGGAACTGGATCTTTCGGTGCGCGCGTTCAACTGCCTGAAGCGCGCCGGCATCAACACCGTGGCCGAATTGGTGCAACGCAACCAGGAGGACATGATGAAAGTGCGCAACCTCGGCAAAAAGTCGCTGGAGGAAGTTGAACAAAAGCTCGTCGCGCTGGGCCTTGCGCTCAAGTCGAGCGACGAATGACCGTGGCAGATGCCACCCTGACAATAGCAAGGAGGACGTAACATGGCCAATCGCAAGCTGGGCAGGCCGACCGACCAGCGCAAAGCGCTCCTGCGCAATCAGGTGACCAACCTGATCTGGTACGGGAAAATCGAAACCACCCTCGCCCGCGCCAAGGAGGTCAGCTCCATCACCGAAAAGCTGATCACGCTGGCCGCGCGTGAGTGCGATCATAACGTGGAAACCACCAAGAACACCAACAACGAGAAGGGCCAGACGGTCGTTCTGAACGTGGTCAACGACGCGCCCACGAAGCTCGCCGCGCGCCGCCACATGATGAGCTACCTCTACGAGATCCCCGAACCCCGCAAGGACGACGAGAGCCGCTCCGAGTACAAGGAGCGCACCACCGCCATCAAGCACCCGGTGGTCGAGAAGCTGATGCGCGAAATCGGCCCCAAGTACAAGAAGCGCGCGGCCGACAAGGGCCAGAACGGCGGCTACACCCGCATCATCAAGATGGGCCCCCGGCGCGGCGACGGCTCGGAAATGGTCATCCTGGAGCTGGTGTGAGTCATAGCCGGCGAGGAACCGCCAACGAATGAAAACACGAGCCTGAGATCCCACGGGATCTCAGGTTCGCTGGTTTGAACGGCGCGGATGGGGGAAACGGGGGATGCGCACCACAGGCCGCGGGACGGGAATTCATACTATTGGAGATTATTCATGCTTCCAAAGCGGGAGAGGATTTTCGATGCAGGACAAGGAGCCGGAGCGAGGCGACCCTTCGGGATACGCCTTCGGCGTGAAATGCAGCGCTACGCCCCGCGGAAGGCGACACAGTCCTGCGCGAAAAGAACCCCTGCGACGAGGCATTAATAAATGGAAATAGTATCACGGCCTGCGGTGTTTTGGGAAGCGGTAGCACCTCCGGTGCCTTTTATCCGCCGAAAATCGCTGCGCGATTTCCGGCGAAATCGAGGGCCGCGGCCCCCGATGCCCCCGATGAGGCCGCACTTACAGAAAAGGGCTGTCCTCAACAAGGACGGCCCTTTTTTGCAGCCTGGGCGCTATGACTTCGGTTCCTTTGAGGAGAGGTACCGGATCAGCGCGTCGTAGGTGTCCCGGTAGCCGAAGCGCTCGATGTCCTGCCGGTAGCGCCGGTAGACCTTCCGGGCGGTGGGCAGATCGTAGTAGTCCATCCAGGACGCCGCCTTGGGCGTCGGGTTGTAGTGGGGCAGGGGGATGAAGCCGTACCTTTGGCGGATCGGCTCGTACTCCTCCTCGAGGCGCTCGAAATGGCCGACGAAATCGGGCCTCAGCTTCGGGCCGCTCCGGCCGATGATGAAGGACTGGCTGACGAAATGATTGTCCGCGAGGCGGTCGGGGATGCGGCAGACCCGCCTGGCGAAGGCGCGGAAGCCCTGGTCTTTGCTCAGGTACCCCAATAGATAGTCGTCGTACTTCATCCGCGTGTCCTGCTTTGTGAAGTCCCGGTTTTCGCGGTCCGTATGGTACTTGTTTTCATAGCAGGAGATCAGCCGCTCGAAGGGATTGCGCACAAACGTGAAGATGTAGTAGCCGCGATGCGCCTCCGGGTCCAGGCGGGTCAGCACGTGGCCGGTCCTGCGGATCATCTCGTGGACTGACAGATAGTCCTCGCCCGACTGAAGGCCGGTCATGCTGGCCTTGATCGACGTGCAGGCGGCCTTCTGCATCACGATGTAGACGACCTTCTGCTCGTCCAGCACCAAGTAAGAGCAGCCCATCGACGAACCGTAGCGAATCACGCGGCCCAGGGCCTTCTTCAGCCGGTAGAGTTTTTTATAGTGCCACTTGAGCCTTGGGTTGCGCCGGATGGCGCTCTTCAATTTTTGCATCAGACGTTCCCTTTCCGTTAGGTTCAACTCAGCGCTGAAATGTGCTGAACCAGCTTGACGAGGTTGAGCGCGATCACCAGCGCGCCGACGATGCCCAGCATCCACCGGGCCGGGATCTTTGAGCACAGCGCCGCGCCGATGGGCGCCGCGACGATGCCGCCCAGCACCAGCCCCAGGATGATCGTGGTGTAAGACTGGAAGTCCACCGCCAGCGCGGCGAAGGTCGTGGTCTCGGCCACGGTGACGAAGAATTCCGCCGTGTTGACGGTGCCGATGGTCTTGCGCGTGTCGTGGCCGGAGGCGAGCAGCGTGCTGGTGACGATGGGGCCCCATCCGCCGCCGCCCATCGCGTCGGTCAGGCCGCCCGCAAGCCCCAGGGCGTAGACGTAGCTGCCGTACCCCTTGGGCAGGCCGGGCTTTTTAAAGGCTTTCAGGAAGATGACGCCGCCGATGACGACCAAGTAGACGTCGATCAGGATGTCGACGGTCGAACTGGAGAACTCCGACAATAGGTACGCGCCCAGCGCGCCGCCGACCGCGCCCGGGATCAGCAACTTGAAAAACAGCGCCTTGGAGACGTTCCTGAACTTCAGGTGGGAGATGCCCGACACCAGCGTGGTGAACAGCTCGGAGAAGTGGACGCAGGCGCTGGAGACGACCGACGGCAGCCCGGCGGAGCGCAGGAACGTGTTGCTGCTGACCCCGTAGGCCATGCCCAGCGTCCCGTCGATCATTTCCGCGGCGAATCCCAGCGCGATGTAAAGCAAGAGTTCCATTTCGGCGCCTCCCCGCTATGCCCGGTTCAGCCGGTTCAGGATCGCGTCCAGCAGCGTCTCGGCGCACTCGACCTCGTTCCAACGGTCGGTGTCCAGCACCAGATCGGGCGAAACAGGCTCCTCATAGGGCGCGTCGATGCCGGTGAAGCCCCGGATCTCCCCCGCCAACGCCTTCCGGTACAGCCCCTTGGGGTCCCGGGCGCGGCAGCTCTCGAAGCTGGCCTTGACGTAGACCTCCATGAAGCGCTCCCCGATCAGCGCCCGGGCCTTCTCGCGCCCGGAGCGGAACGGCGAGATCAGCGTGACCAGCGTCACCACGTTGGCCGCGCGGAACAGCTCCGCCACGTGCATCACGCGGCGCATGTTCTCGCGCCGACCCGCCTCGTCAAAGCCCAGGTCGGCGCTCAGGCCGCGGCGCAGCTTATCCCCATCCAGCACGAACGCCGGGACGCCCGCCTCCACCAGCGCGCGCTCCGCCTCGGAGGCCAGCGTGGTCTTGCCGGAGCCGGACAGGCCGGTCATCCACACCACCAGCCCGTAATTGCCCTGCCGGGCCGAGCGCTGCTCGTTCGTCAGGCTGCCGGCCGACCATCGGATGTTGCGCTGGTCGTAGTCCGCCTCGGGCAGCGCCTCGGTGATGATGCCGCCGCCGGAGATCTCGTACTGGTCCACCAGCACGAACCGGCTGAGCGCGTCGCTTTCGCCGGCCACGTCGAAGGCGATCGGCGATTCGAGCAGCAGGTCGCACTGAGCGACCTCATTCTTCTCGACGTATTGGCGCTCGCGCCGGGACAGGTCCGACGCGTTGACGATGCGGGCGACGTTCTCCACCTGGACGGGCACCCGCTGGGTGGCGCACTTGAGCACGTACCGGCCCTCCCGCTTCAGTGGCTGCGCGCCCAGCCAGAACAGGTTGACCCGCATGCGCACGCCCACATGGGGCAGCGCCTCGCCCTCCCGGCACACCACCTCGGAGCGCTGCACAAAGAGTTGGTCGGTCATCGTGAACCCCGCCGCCTGCCCGGCCGCAAGGCGCGCGGGGGAGGGCATGTTGAACGCCTCCAGCGCCTTGACGCAGGTCTTTTTGCCGGAGGGCAGGAACACCACCCGGTCGCCCGGGCGGATCTCGCCGGCCTCCACCGCGCCCGCGACGATCCGGCGGCTGTCGCCCCCGCCGGTGAACTTGTACACGCCCTGCACCGGCATCCGAAGCGGCTGCTGCTCCGGCGGCTCCACCGCCTTGAACGCGCCCAACTGCTCCAAGAGGCACGGCCCGCCATACCAGGGGATGCGTTCGGATCGGCTGGCGATGTTGTCGCCCTCGGCGCCACTGACCGGGATGAACGAGGCGGGTTCTATGTCGATCTTCATCAGGAACCGGGTGAACTCCTCCCGGATGTCCTCGAACACCCTTTGATCGAAGTCCACCAGGTCCATCTTGTTGACCAGCACCGCGATCTGGCGGATGCCCAGCATCGACAGGAAGTAGCCGTGGCGCCGGGTGTTCTCCTCCACGCCGCGGGACGCGTCGATGACGAGCAGCGCCGCCTCCGCGCGGGATGCGCCGGTCACCATGTTCTTCAGAAATTCCAGGTGCCCCGGCGCGTCGATCAGGATGTAGTGGCGCCCGGGCGTATCAAAAAAACAACGCGCGGTATCGATCGTGATGCCCTGCGCCTGTTCGGCCTTCAGCGCGTCCAACAGAAATGCGTATTCAAAAGGCTTGGAATTTCTCAGGCAGTTCTGGCGAACCTGTTCCAGCTTGCCCTCCGGCAGCGCGCCCGCGTCGGCCAGCAGGCGGCCGACGACGGTGCTCTTGCCGTGATCGACGTGCCCCGCCGTGACGATGCTGATCATTTCCTGTGTTCGTTCCGCCGGATCGGTCATTTCCGCCCTCCGCTTGTGGGCGCGCCGCGGCGCGCTTGGATTTCGAAAAGAGGTCTCTACATGTAGCCGTCGCGCCGGAGCGTCTCCAGCCCGCCGCCGTCCTCCTGGTCCTGGGCGCGGCCGCTGCGTTCGGCGATGCCGGACAGCGCGCCGGTGCGAAGTTCCTCGATGATCTCCCGCGGCGTGCGGGACTCGGAGCGGATCGGCCCGGTGCAGGGCGCGCAGCCCAGCGAGCGGTAGCGCTTGCCGTCGCCCTGATTGTAGTACAGCGAGACGGTGGGGATGTGCTCCCGCTCGATGTACTCCCAGATGTTGAGTTCCGTCCAATCGAGGAGCGGATGGATGCGCACATGGGTGCCGGGCGCGAAGTCCGTCTTGTACTGGTTCCAGAACTCGGGGGGCTGATCGTCCAGGTTCCAATCGTTGTTTTTGTCCCGGGAGGAGAAGTAGCGTTCCTTGGAGCGGGAACCCTCCTCGTCCGAGCGCACGCCGACGATGACCCCGGTGAAGGGCTCGCGGTTCTCATCGATCTCATAGCCCCCGGTGTCCAGGTTCAGCTTGTAGCGCGGCCAGGTGCCGTCCAGCGTGTGGGCCAGCGCCTGGGTCTTGAGGAGCCGGCAGCATGCCACGCGGCTCACCGCGCCGTCCGGGAAGGTGGTCTTTTTTTCCAGCGCCTCCCGGTTTTCGCCATAGATCATATAAAGGCCATACGCCCGCGCCAGGCGGTCGCGGTAGGCGATCATCTCGGGGATTTTGAAATGCGTGTCGATGTGCACCAGCGGGAACGGAACGTGCCCGAAAAACGCCTTGCGGGCCAGCCACAGAAGAACCGTGCTGTCCTTCCCGATTGACCAGAGCATGCACAGCGAGCCGAAAGCCGCGTAGGCTTCCCGAAGGATGTATACGCTGCGGCTCTCCAGCTTGTCCAGTGGATCCAACGAGCGCCCCCCTTTATGGCGGCATTGTGTCCTCAGCCTTACTTTTTACTTTATTCTACAGGCAAAACATGAAGAAATCATGAAGATTTGAGACTGAAAATATGTCAGACGCGTGGATTATGCCGATGGGAATAATCCGCCGGGGAAGCGGAGAGCGTGGGATTTGAGCCAAAAATTCGCCGCGGGACGCGATTTTTCGCGGCCCGCGGCGAATTCATTTTTTAGGTTTTGTTTCAGACAACGTAGGCTTTCAGGTCGTCTTTCAGGTTGTCGTTGGCGCCGTCGCTGACGAGGTCCAACGGCTTGGTCAAATCCATCGAGAAAATTCCCAGGATTGACTTGGCGTCCACCGCGTACCGGCCGTGCACCAGCGACAGGTCCTCGCTGTACTGCGACGTGATCTTGACGAAATCCTTGACCGAGTTGGCATCCCTGAACTTTACTGTGAACTTCATTTTCTTTCCCTCCCGTTCACTCGGTTGTTCTCTCTCTTCTTCTTCCGACGATTCTATGATAACCGGCCAGTGTAAAGCTCAAACGGGGGATCGGTAACGCTTCCGGTCTATTTGTGTGAACCAATGTTAAGCCAAACTAACCCAACAGCCCGCGCATCCGCGGTTGATTTTTTGCCCGTTTTAGGGTATTATGAGGAAGAAAAACGAGGGAAATCCGGCGCCGGGAGGCCTATATGCCCACATTCAACCAGGAAAACATCCGGAACTTCTGCATCATCGCGCACATCGACCACGGCAAGTCGACGCTGGCCGACAGGCTTTTGGAGAAGACCGGCGTGATGGAGAAACGCGATATGACCGAGCAGGTGCTCGATTCAATGGAATTGGAGCGGGAGCGCGGCATCACGATCAAGTCGAAAGCCGTGCGGCTGCCCTATACGGCCGGGGACGGCGCCACCTACATGCTGAATCTGATCGACACCCCCGGCCACGTGGACTTCACCTACGAGGTCTCCAGGGCCCTCGCCGCCTGCGAGGGCGCGTTGCTGGTGGTGGACGCCACCCAGGGCATCGAGGCCCAGACGCTGGCCAACGTCTACATGGCGCTGGAGCACAACCTGGAGATCGTGCCGGTGGTCAACAAGATCGACCTGCCCAGCGCCCAGCCGGAGGTCGTGCGGCACGAAATCGAGGACGAGATCGGCCTGGACGCCGAAGGCTGCCCGACGGTCTCGGCCAAGCAGGGCATCGGCATCGACGAGGTGCTCACCGCCATCGTCCGGCAGATTCCGCCGCCCAAGGGCGACCCGGACGCGCCGCTCCGCGCGCTGATCTTCGACAGCTATTACGACAACTACCGCGGCGCGATCAGTTCGGTGCGGCTGATGAGCGGCACCGTGAAGGTGGGCGACCGCATCCGCATGATGGCGGGCGGCCACGAATTCGACGTGACCGAGGTGGGCGCGTTCCTGCCCGGCGGCTACAATCCGTCCGAGCAGCTGCGGGCCGGCGAGGTGGGCTACATCGCCGCCTCCATCAAGGACATCGTGGACATCCGCGTCGGCGACACGATCACGCAGGCGGATGCTCCGGCCAAGGAACCGCTGCCCGGCTACAAGCCGGTGCTGCCGATGGTCTACTGCGGCATCTACCCGGCGGACGGCGCCGACTACGAGGATTTAAAAGACGCGCTGGCCAGGCTCCGGCTGAACGACGCGGCCATATTCTATGAGCCAGAGACGTCGGTCGCGCTGGGCTACGGCTTCCGCTGCGGCTTTCTGGGGCTACTCCACATGGAGATCATCCAGGAGCGGCTGGAGCGGGAGTTCGACCTGGACCTCGTGACCACCGCTCCCAGCGTGGTCTACCACGTGGTCAAGACGGACGGCGAAGAGATCATCATCGACAACCCGACGAACCTGCCGCCGGTGCAGGAGATCGCCTGGATGGAGGAACCCTTCGTCGACGCGCAGGTGATCACGCCCCAGGAGTACGTGGGCGCGATCATGGAATTGTGCCAGGACAAGCGCGGCACCTTCCGGGACATGAAGTACATCGAGGGCAACCGCGTGCTGCTCAAGTACGACCTGCCGCTGAACGAGGTCATCTACGACTTCTTCGACCAATTGAAGAGCCGCACCCGCGGCTACGCGTCCTTCGACTATTCCCTGAAGGGCTACGTGAAGAGCGACCTGGTCAAGCTGGACATCCTGCTGAACGGCGACACCTGCGACGCGCTGTCGATCATCGTGCACCGGGACCGCGCCTACCCCCGCGGCCGGTCCATCGCCGAGAAGCTGAGGGATGTCATCCCGCGCCAGCTGTTCGAAATCCCGATCCAGGCCGCCATCGGCGGCAAGGTGATCGCGCGGGAGACCGTGAAGGCGCTCCGGAAGGACGTGCTGGCCAAGTGCTACGGCGGCGACATCACGCGGAAGAAAAAGCTGCTGGAGAAACAAAAAGAGGGCAAGAAGCGCATGCGCCAGGTGGGCACGGTGGAAGTGCCCAGCGAGGCGTTCATGGCCGTGCTCAAGATGGATTAGAGGGGATCCCCATGCCGGAAGTACAGAAGAATCCGGAAAAGCCGCTGTTCGATCTCAACGTGCACCTGTCAAAAAGGGACCTCATGGGGTTCTACCGCGTGCACTTTCGGCACACGTACCGGCGCGGCATGTGGATTATGCGCGCCGCGGGCGCGGCGCTGATCGCGCTGGGCGCGGTGGACGCCTTCGCCTTCGGCGGCACCAGCGCCGCGCTGGAGGCCGGCTGCGGGGCTGGGTTCCTTGCGCTGTCGTTCTGGATGGGGCAAATCATCGGCTTCCTGGCCTCCCGCTCCTTCAGCGGCCCCGACCGGGTGCGCTACCGCCTCTACGAGCGCGACTTCGAGGCCCGCTACGAAAAGACCGCCGACCGGCACGCCTATTCCGAGATCAAGCAGATCCTGATCTCCCGGGGCGCGCTGTACCTGTACACCGGGAAGATGCAGGCCTTCGTGCTGCCGAAGGAGTCGCTGGGCCATAAGCTGAGCGAAGTGAGCGCGTTTTTGCAGCGCGCGTCGGGCCATAGGGCCGCGCTGGTCGGGCGGGCGCAATGAACCCCGTCGCGCTGTACATCCACATCCCCTTCTGCGTAAAGAAGTGCGCCTATTGTGACTTCGCGTCCTGGGCGGGGCGCGAGGGCGACCAGGCGCGCTATTTGCTTGCTTTGGAGGAGGAATTCAGGGCTGCGGCCGCGCACTACGGAAAGCTGCCCGTCGCGACCGTGTTCATCGGCGGCGGCACGCCGTCCGTGCTGCCGGAGGACGCGGTGATGCGGCTGATGGCGATGGTTCGCGCCAGGTTTGACCTTGCCGGCGACGCGGAGGTCACCGTGGAGGCCAACCCCGGCACGCTGTCGAAGGAGAAGCTGCGCGCCTGGCGCGATTCCGGCGTCAACCGGCTTTCGATGGGCGTGCAGGCGGCGCAGCCGAGGCTACTTCAGCTATTGGGCCGCATCCACAGCCCGGAGCAGGCGATTCAATCGGTCGAGTGGGCGCGGGAGGCGGGCTTACGGAACCTGAACCTGGATCTGATGTACGCGCTGCCCGGCCAGACGATGGCCGAATGGGTGGAGTCCGTCCAGTTCGCGCTGAAGCTGAGCCCAGAGCACCTGTCGCTGTACAGCCTGATCCTGGAGCCGGGCACGCCCATGACGCGGGCGGTGGAGGAGGGGAAGCTCCCTGCGCCGGACGACGAGACCTCGCTTCAAATGCAGCGCGTCGCCGGGCGCATCCTGGCGCGCAGGGGCTTCCATCGCTACGAGATCTCGAACTACGCCCGCCAAGGCTTCGAGTGCCGCCACAACCTGACCTACTGGACCCGGGGCGATTACCTGGGCCTGGGCTGCGCCGCCCATTCGATGATGGCGGGCGAGCGGTTTGAGAACACCGGCGACCTGGACGAGTACCTCTCCGGCGTTCGCGAGGTCTCCCGCAAGCGCATCGGCGCGGACGAGGCGCGGGAAGAAGCGATCCTGCTCGGCACCCGCACCGCGCGGGGCATTCCGCTGGAACTGGTGGCAGGGAAGAAGGACGCGGTCGAACGGCTGCGCTCGGGCGGCTTCGTCGCCGTGTCGAAGGGGCGCCTTGCGCTCACCGAGCGGGGCATGGAGGTGCAGAACGCGGTGGTGCTGGAGCTGGTGGACGCGCGCTGAAGCCGCATCGGGGGCCATTTTGATGGGTTCGGAGGGCAGCAGCCCTCCTTTTAGTTTACATTCCGTCTATGGAACGGTATAATGAGTGCATGCTTTCGGGGAGGTGCGTCATGCCGCGGGTCGAGGGGGTCGTGGAGGAGATCGTGTTCCGAAACGACCAGAACGGGTTTTCGGTGCTCTCGGTCAAGTCGGGCCGGGAGCGCTTTGCCGCGGTGGGCTCGCTGGCGTTCGTCGCGGCGGGCGAGCGCGTGATCCTGGAGGGCGATTGGGTGGAGCACCCGGAGTACGGCCGTCAGCTCAAGATCGCCTCCTGTGAGAACGTGGAGCCGGAGACCGTCTCCGGCATCGAGCGCTACCTGGGTTCCGGGCTGATTCGCGGCGTGGGGCCGGTCACCGCCAAGCTGATCGTGAAGCATTTCGGCGAGGACGCACTGTCCATCCTGGACGAGGATCCCGACCGGCTGGGCGAGATTTCCGGCATCGGCCCGAAGCGCGCCCGGATGATTGCGCAGTCCTACCAAGAGCAGCGCGCCGCCCGGCAGGCGTTGGTGTTTTTGCAGGGCTACGGCATAACGCCCGCATTGTCGATGAAGATCTTCAAGGCCTTCGGCGACCGCACCCAGGCGGTGGTCCGGGCCAACCCCTACCAGCTGGTGGAGCGGGTGGAGGGCATCGGCTTCAAGACCGCGGACGCCATCGCCCAATCGGTGGGCATCGAGCCGGAGTCGCCGGAGCGGCTGTGCTGCGCGCTCTCCTACGTGCTGGAGGAGGCCGCCGCGGTCTCCGGCCACGTGTACCTGCCCCGGGAGGCGCTGGTGCGGGAGACCGCGCGGCTCACCGGCGCGCCGGAGGAACTGATCGACGTGCAGCTTCGGACGCTGGCGATTGCCGGGCGGCTGGTGTTCGCGCCGGCGGACGGGCAGGACGCGGTGTATTTGGGCAGGCTCTACGAGGCGGAGGCGGAGGTGGCCAGGCGGCTGTCGCTGCTCATGCGCATGGCCCCGCCGCCGCTGGGCGCGGAGGGCATCGCGGGCTATGAGGAGATGTCCGGCGTCACGCTGGGCGCGGAGCAGCGGGAAGCCGTCAGGCTGGCGGTCTCCGGCGCGGTGACGGTGATCACCGGCGGCCCCGGCACCGGCAAGACCACCGGCATCCGCTGCATCATCGAGCTATTGTCCCGTGCGGGCGCGGTGGCGCTCTGCGCGCCCACCGGCCGCGCCGCCAAGCGCATGACCGAGGCCACCGGCGTCGAGGCCAAGACCATCCACCGCCTGCTCGAGTACGGCGGGGAGGAGGGGCTGTTCCAACGGGATCAGGACAACCCGGTGGACTTTGGCGCGGTGATCGTGGATGAGGTCTCGATGGTGGACACGCTGCTCATGCGCTCGCTGCTCCGCGCGCTGAAGCCGGGCACGCGGCTGATCCTGGTGGGCGACGCCGACCAGCTTCCCTCGGTAGGCGCGGGCAACGTGCTGCACGATTTGATCGAAAGCCGCGCCGTGCCGGTAATGCGGCTCACCGAGATCTTCCGCCAGGCGCAGGAGAGCATGATCGTGGTCAACGCCCACCGGATCAACACCGGGCGCATGCCGCAGGTGAACGGCAAGGACAGCGACTTCTTCTTCGAGCGGGTGGACGGCGCGGAGGGCATCGCACAGACGGTGCTGGCGCTCGTGGAGAAGCGCCTCCCCGGCTACCTGAAAGTGGACGCGCTCCGCGGCATCCAGGTGATGGCGCCGATGAAGAAGGGCGAGGCGGGCGTCTACCGGCTGAACCGGCTGCTGCAGGAGAAGCTGAACCCCGAGCGGCCCGGCGTTGAATCGCTGCAGCGGGGCGACACGATCTTCCGGCCCGGCGACAAGGTGATGCAGGTCAAGAACGACTACCAGATCGCCTGGAACCGGGACGGCGAGGAGGGGCAGGGCGCGTTCAACGGCGACATCGGCTTCGTCGAGGCGGTGGATCCGGAGGAGCGCACGCTGACCGTGCGGTTTGACGACGACCGGGTGATCGAGTACACCGACGCGGACATGGAGGCGCTGGAACTGTCCTACTGCATCAGCGTGCACAAGAGCCAGGGCAGCGAGTTCGAGGCGGTGGTGCTGCCGCTGTCCGCCGGGCCGCCGGTGCTCTTGACCCGGAACCTCCTGTACACCGCCGTCACCCGCGCCAGGCGGCTGGTGGTGGTGGTCGGGCGGGAGGACGTGATGCGGCGGATGGTGGAGAGCGACCGGGTCGCCCGGCGCTTCAGCGCGCTCAGCGAGCGGCTGCGTGCCTGCCAGGCGGCGGTTTGAACTTTGGAATCGCGATCGTCGGGCGGTGATGGAATGGGCTGGCTGCGCTTGTGTGGGGCGCTTATGATGGAGGCGCTCTACCCGTCCCAGGCCAACTGCATGGGCTGCGGCAGCCCGGTGGGCGCGGACGAGGGCTGGCTGTGCGCGGATTGCGCCCGGCTTCTTACGCCCGTCTCCGCCGCGCCCGGCTTCCGCTGCCCCCGCTGCGGCGCGCCGATGGGCATGAGGCGGGTCTGCCGCACCTGCGGCGGCTGGCCGGAGGGGCTGATCTCCGCCGCGCGCTTTCCGTTCGCCTACCGGCGGCCGGTGAAGGGCATGATCCGCCGGATGAAGTACCAGGGCGTGACCCGGCTTTCGGACTGGATGGCGGGGGAGATGTGCGATATCGCGCTCCGGGAACTGCCCGGCGGGGTCGATCTGATCGTGCCGGTGCCGATGCATGCCCGCCGCCTGAGGCAGCGGGGCGCGAACCAAGCCGAGGCGCTGGCCCGGGCGCTGGCTGTGCGCACCGGCGTCCCCTGCGCGCTGGCGCTTGCGCGGATCAGCGACACGCCGCAGCAGGCCAGGCTGTCCGCCGCCGAAAGGCGGCGCAACCTGGAGGGCGCCTTTACCGCGTCGCCGCTTTCGCGGGGCAAGCGCGTATTGCTGGTGGACGATGTGGTGACCACCGGCGCCACCGCGCTGGCCTGCGCCCGTGCGCTCCGCGCGGCTGGGGCGGCCGACGTGCAGTTGATCGCGCTCGCGGCGGCAATCGACCACCTTTTGCCATAACAAAAGTAAAAGAATAGGGCAAAGCGGTAAAAATGTCGTTAAAAAGCGCTTGATTTTGTGAACCGGTTGGAGTATAATAATCGTCGGTTGCCAATAGGCAGGTCTGTGGTTGAAAGTCGAAGCCAGTCGCAGGCGAAACGATCCACGTAACCCGGGCAAAGTTCCGGTGAGCATGGTGCGGCTTAGTGGTTAGACCGGCCAGCGAAAGCTGAGAGGATCAGTAGTGGGAAGCTACGGCTTATGAGCGAACATCCCAGCCGGCGAGTGTGGGGGCAAAGACCAGGTCAGCTGTCCTCGGCAACCAACATATTGATCACAGGGGGATAATCCAATGTACGAGGACAAGACGCTGGTTTGCCGGGATTGCGGGAATGAGTTCGTGTTTACCGCCGGGGAACAGGCCTTCTATGCGGAGAAGGGCTTCCAGAATGAGCCTACCCGTTGCAAGACCTGCCGCGACGCCCGCAAGGCCAGCCGCGGGACGCAGGGCGAGCCCCGCGAGATGTTCGAGACCGTTTGCGCAGAGTGCGGCAAGCCCACCCGCGTTCCGTTCGTTCCCAAGAGCGACCGACCGATCTACTGCAGCGAGTGCTTCGCCGCGCGCCGTCAGTAGTCTCATAGGGTTTCCTATCAGCAAGACCGCCGCACACGCGGCGGTCTTGCTCTATGCAGAAACCAGTTCTGCGCAATGAAAAACCGCCTTTCTCAAGGCGGCATTCTCCGTTTCGCCATTAACCGTTCCCGCGGGCGTCCGCTTCTTCAATCGCTTCCGGTGACCCAGGATAGACCTTTCGAACCCCGTCGACTTTCAATCATTCCCACCGACCCGCGCACCGGGGCAGACCTTTCGAACCCCGTCGCCTTCAATCATTCCCGCCACCCAACGCGCCGGGATAGCCCTTTCGAACCCCGTCGCCTTCAATCATTCCCGCCGACCCGCGCACCGGGGCAGACCTTTCGAACCCCGTCGCCTTCAATCATTCCCGCCGACCCGCGCACCGGGGCAGACCTTTTGAACCCCGTCGCCTTCAATCATTCCCACCGACTTGTCGGCGGGAATGCGTTTCGTCCACCAGCGCCGCAGCGTTGGTGGACGAAACAATTCCTTCGGTCAGCGGGCCGCCCGGAAATTCGTGAGAATTTCAGGCTCGCGCAGGCTTCCCATGCATTGAAAAGACGCGAAGCGGATTTCAATGCCAGATTAGCGGTATCCGCGGTACCTGGAATACGCCGTCTGCTGGCGGCGGCGCAGCTCTTGGTAGCGCCGGCGGCGGCGAACCGCGTGCTGAATGCGCAGGATGACGATCAGAAGCGTCATCAGGGCGAACAGGCCCAATAGCACCCAGACCAGGGTCATGTCCATCCCGCCCGCCCAGGGCAAATACTTATCCAGCGAGGAGGGCGGCTTGATCGCGCTCACGTCGCGGCCGGCGATCACCGTGCCGGTCAATGTGCTGCCGTCGTCCGCGGTCAGCGAGATGCTGCCCAGGATGTCGCCCTGCCGGATCGGGGCGACGAGGCTGTTCGAATACCGGACGGTGACCTTGTCCATCAGGCCTTTAGAGACGGCGGCGAGATCGTCCGGCAGACAGGTGACGGAGTAGTTGCCGATCGACCCGCCCGGCACGACCGTCAGCGGCACCAAGCCGTTGCCCGCGTCGTCGCTGTCGGCGTTTTTGATGGTGGCGTACAGCGGGTTGGCATCGAAGATGTCGTCAAAGGCGTAGGTCTTGTACTGCGCGAAGCCGTACTCCATCAGCCGCTTGGTGTCGGTCCACTTGCCGTCCTTGCCGCTCTTGAGCGTCACCGAGATCAGCGTGGTGCCGCCCTTCTGGGCCGCGCCCACGAAGCACTGGCCCGCCTTGGAGTGGTAGCCGGTCTTGACGCCCACCTCATATGGATAGTAGGACGGCGACGTCTTGACAAACATCGAGTTGGAGGTGGCCATTTTCCGCTTTTCGCTCTTGTCGGTGGCCGCGATGGTGTAGCTCCTGGCGGACACGATCTCCCGGAAGGTCTGGCTCTTCATCGCCTCGCGGGCGATGGTCGCCAGATCCCGCGCGGTGGTGTAGTGGGTTTCGTCCATGTAGCCGTGGGGGTTGGCGAAGTGGGTGTTTTCGCAGCCCAATTCCCGCGCCCTCTGGTTCATCATGGACACGAAGCCGTCCACCGAACCGGCGACGATGATCGCCACCGCCACCGCCGCGTCGTTGCCCGAGTGCATCATCATGCCGTACAACAGGTCGATGAGCGGCATCCTTTCACCCGGGACCACCGGCACCAGCGAGGAGTCCGCGGGCACCTTGGTGACGTCCTTCGGGATGGTGAACACGTCGTTCAGGTGGCCGTATTCCAGCGCCAGGAGGCACGTCATGATCTTGGTGGTGCTGGCCGGGTAGAGCTTTTGATCGGCGTTTTTTTCGAATAGCACGCGCCCGCTGCTGGCATCCAGCACGATAGCCGCCGCGCCCTCGATGTCGTCCGCCGTCAGGTTCTGGGGATTTTTATCGTCATAACCGCCGGACGCGGCGGCCTCGGCCATTGCGGGTACGCCAGCAAGGCCCCCGAAAGCCAAGGCCATCGAGAGCCAGAGGGCCAAAAATAGCACGATAGGATCAGGACGCCTGGTCAATGGGAGAACACCCTTTCCGGCGGGCCCCGGCGTCGGCCAGGGCACACGCAAGTCAGTATATCACTTATGGCGAATTTTGTATAGATATAGTTGGATGTAAAATCCTAACAACCTCCGGCGCGGGCTTGTATTTTACCGGGAAGCTGGGTATAATTGAATTGTTGTAAAGGGATTACAAGCCGGGGTTTTCACTCGAAAGTGGCTCCGCCAGAAAGGTGTCAGCCGAATGGCCAAGAAAATATTGATAGTTGACGATGAGCCGCTCATCGTCAAAGGTTTGAAATACAGCCTCGAGCAGGATGGCTACGAAACCGCTTCCGCCGCCGACGGCGAGGAAGCCGTTCAGACATTTTTCGCCGGGCAGTTCGACCTGGTGCTGCTGGACGTCATGCTGCCCAAGTTCAGCGGCATCGAGGTCTGCCAGCGCATCCGCGAAAAGAGCAACGTGCCCATCATCATGCTGACCGCCAAGGGTGAGGACATGGACAAGATCCTGGGCCTCGAATACGGCGCGGATGATTACATGACCAAGCCCTTCAACATCCTGGAGGTCAAGGCCCGCATCAAGACCATCCTCCGAAGGACTGGGATGATGTCCCGGTCTTCCGATCAGCGCACCCTCACGGTTCGCGACATGGTCATCAACCTCAACAACCGCTCGGTGGTGGTCGCCGGGCGGGACGTCAACCTGACCGCGAAGGAGTTCGACCTTCTGCAGCTGTTCGCCACCAACCGGGGCAAGGTGTTCAGCCGGGAGGCGCTGCTGGAGACCATCTGGAAGTACGACTACCTGGGCGACCTGCGCACGGTGGACGTGCACATCCGCCGCCTGCGGGAGAAAATAGAGAAAAACCCCGCTCAGCCGGAGTTCATCTTCACCAAATGGGGAGTGGGCTACTATTTTACCGACAAGGACTAGAACATTCCTCTACTCGATCCGGTGGAGAATTGTGCTCGCCTACCTTGTGATCATCGTCGTCGCGTTCCTCGTGGTCGCGGCGAGCCTGATCCGCTTGGTGGGCGAATATCTGTTTTCCCAGAAAGTGCGGGAGGAGCAGCGCGTCACCGACAACCTGGCGCAGCAGTTGTCTCCCTTCCTGTCGGACGACGACGCCGACGGCCTGTACAAGGCGGTATTTGCCGCATCCCAGGGCGCGACCCGGGTGATGGTGGTGGATCCCCTCGGCGTCGTGCAGGCGGACGGCTACTCCGAGTACAACGGGCGCAGGCTCAACCTGGGCGAGGTGGCCGCCTCGCTGACCGGGCAGGGCGCGGCCTACGGCTACTACAGGGCGGACGAAAAGAGCGCCGGCTGGCTGGGCCGCGCGGCGGGCCCCGCCGGGCAGATGGTGGGCGTGTACACCGCCCCGGTGCTGTCGGGCGGCCAGCCGATCGGCGCGGTGGTCTATTCCTCGATGGCGCAGGACGTATACCAGAGCCTGACGCAGATGCAGCGCCAGATGGCGATATGGCTTCTGCTGGTGGCGCTTTCCGTGCTGCTTTTAAGCCTCATGGTGTCCCGCATCTTTACCCGGCCCATCGAGGAACTCAGCCAGGGCATCTCCCGAATGACGCAGGGCGATTTAAGCAGCCGCGTGTCGGTCAAGGGGCGGAACGAGTTCTCCCAGCTGGCCGAGGCGTTCAATTCGATGTGCGAGCGGCTGGAACGGCTGGACCAGACCCGTAACCAGTTCGTGTCCAACGCCTCCCACGAGCTCAAAACCCCGCTGTCCACAATGAAGATCCTGAGCGAGACGCTGCTCTACCAGGAGCAGTGCGATCTCGCCATGCAAAAGGAATTCCTGTCCGACATCAACAAGGAGATCGACCGGCTGAATTCCATCATCAACGACCTTCTGACGCTGGTGCACCTGGACGACCGGGGCGTGACCAAGCTGCAGCCGACGCTTCTGTCCCTCGACAAGCTGGTGCAGGACACCGCCCGCCGCCTCCGCCCGCTGGCCGAATCCCGGAGCATCGCGCTGGACGTGGCCATCCGGGATCAGATCGACACGATGGGCGACCCGATGAAGCTGGAGCAGGTTTTCTACAACCTGACCGACAACGCCATCAAGTACACGCCCCAGGGCGGCAAGGTCCGGATCGAGGTGGCCCGCGCCGGCAAGAAGGCCGTGATCAAGGTGATCGACAACGGCATCGGCATCCCCAAGGCCGACCAGCTCCACGTGTTCGACCGCTTCTACCGGGTGGACAAGGCGCGCTCCCGCGATACCGGCGGCACAGGGTTGGGCCTGGCGATCGTCAAGCAGATCGTGCTGCTCCACGAGGGCAGCGTGACGGTGATGAGCGAGGAGGAGAAGGGATCGACCTTCACCGTAGAACTGCCGATCATCAACCTGCAATATATTGGAGGATGACGGGCGTTGAAATCCGCTGCGGCGTCTTTCAACGCGAAGGGAAGGAACTGCGCGGGCCTGAAAATCTGCGGATTTTCCGGGCGGCCCGCTGACTTGAGGAAATGTTTCCTCCACCAGTGTGCGCACTGGTTACGGAAACCGTTCCCACCGCACCGGTCGGTGGGAATGATTAAAGCCTGGAAAGGCGCGCAGGCCGATGGGAATGAACGAAGCCCGCGGGTCGGTGGAAACGATTGAAGGTACGACGGGGTTTGTCACTACGCTGAGTATGTCGGAGGATTGATGAAACCGATGAGGCTCATCCGGCTCCTGGCCCTGGTTCTGATGGCGGCTCTGCTGGCGGGCTGCGCCTCGCTGTCGTTTGTGCCGGAGCGCGCCAACGAGAGCCGCACGCTGCCGCCCGCCCAGGACGACGGCCTGGCCGCCCCCACCGGCGACAGCGCCGCCGAGTATACCAGGCGGTTCACGCTGAACTACATCAGTTCCGACCAGCAGACGCTGGTGGCCGTCAGCCGCACGATGCGCCTGACCGGCGAGGACCTGATGGCCGAGAAGATCATGGAGCGGCTGCTTGACCTGCCGGACACGCTGCCCGGCGTGCTTCCGATTGCGCCCACCGGCACGAAGCTCACCTGGGTGGAGCAGTCGGAGGGCGTCGTCACCGTCAACCTGTCGGAGGAGGCGCTGTCGCTGACCGAGCAGGAGCTTACGTGGATGCGCGCCGCCATCGCGGGTACGCTCGTGGGCACCGACGGCATCCAGTACGTGAACGTGCTGATCGGCGGCAAGGAGGAGAGCTCGCTGGCGCTGCCCTCCGGCGCGCTGCCCAAGACCGACGGCAACCTGACCGCGCTGTGGGCGCAGCAGCAGGCCGATCAGGAGCGCTTTGCCCAGGCGGGCGGCCGGCTGGACCGGGACGCCACGCTGTACTTTCCGTCGGCGGACGGGAATTACCTCTTGCCCGAGGTGCGCCCGGTGCGCTTCTCGGACGTGGGCTACGCGCTGGAATTGGTCAAGCAGCTGGCCTCCGGCGGCAAGAACAGCCGCGTGCTGCCGACGGACTCGATCCTGACCCAGGACCCCTCCATCGACACGCTGGACGACGGCCGCAGGGTGATTACGCTGAAGCTGGCCGAGGACTTTGAGTCCCAGCTGAATCAGATCGGCGTGAAGCCGGGCCTGGCCTACGGCGCGCTGGCGCTGACGCTGTGCCGGTTTGTGCCGGAGATCGACGCGCTTCGGATCACCATCGGCGGAAAGCCGCTGGGCAGCGTGCAGCTGGGGGAGCGGACGCTGACGCCGGCGGACGGCGTGATCGCCCCGGACGGCGTGGACAGCCTGATCGGCCGCGTGGCGCAGGTCTACCTGACCGATAAAGAAACCGGCAAGCTCCGCGCCGTCAGCCGCGCGATGGAGCGTTCCGCCGCGCTGTCGCCCCGCGTACTGGTGGAGCAGGTGCTCTCAGGCCCATTGGGCTATGAAACCGGCGTCGAGGCCGTCGCGCCCGAAGGAACCGGGAAGGCGGACATCGAGGGCGTGCGCATCGAGGAGGGCCTGGCGCTGGTCAACCTGTCCGGCAACTTCTACCGGAGCTGCCAGCAGCTGAGCGAACAGCAGGAGCGCAACCTGGTCTACGCGCTGGTCAACACGCTGTGCGGCCTGAACCCGGTCAAAAAGGTGCGCTTCTTTATCGACGGGCAGACGGTGGACGCGCTGGTCACCGCCATCAGCCTCCGGGGCGCGCTGATGCCCAACCCCGGGATCGTGGTCAAGTGACCCGGTTTGCCTTGCCACGGCCATGAATCTTTCGCTCTAGCGCAACCGCATACCAATCCGCGCCCCCGGAAGCTTCGGCCTTCCGGGGGCGCGAGAGTTTACCCAGTTCGAACACTGGAGCGAGCAGCCCGCACCCCGCTCTCCTTGCGTTCAATCGTTTCGCCAATCCGCGCGTCGGAAGCGGTTTCCGTAGCCAGTTCGAACACTGGAGCAAGCAACCCGGATCCCGTTCTCCTTAAGCTTCAATCGTTTCCGGCGACCCGCGCGTCCCTCCAGGCTTCAATCATTCCCACCGACTTGTCGGTGGGAATGCGTTTCCGGAATCAGTGCGCACACTGGTGGAGGAAACATTTCTTCAAGTCAGCGGGCCGCCCGGAAAATCCGCAGATTTTCAGGCCCGCGCAGTTCCTCCCCCGCGACCAAAAGACGCGCAGCGGATTTTGGGCGCTCTTTAACCAGTGCGCACACTGGTGGAGGAAACAATACCTCCCGTCAGTGCGCCGCCCGGAAATCCCGCAGGATTTCAGGCGCACGCAGTTTCTCCAGCGCTTTGAAAAGCCGCTTGCGGATTTTCAAAGCATTTCGGCTATAGGTCGATTTCGATTTGATAGCGCAGCATCCACTGGTTGACGGCCAGCAGGTACGCCAGCATCTGCGGCCCGGCCATCAGCTGGCCGAACCAGGGCGTTTCGGCGGGCGACAGCGGCCCCGCGGCCAGTTCCCGGACGGCGTCGGCCGAGACCACCTGGAGGAGGGGCGACGACGCGTCGTCCAGCACCCTGAGAGCCGCCTCCCGGATCAGTTCCGTGTATCGCGGGTGGCAAGTCTTGGGGAACGGGCTTTTCCTTCGCATCAGCAGCGGCTCCGGCAGCAGGTCGCGCATCGCCTCCCGGAGCAGCCCTTTTTCCTGGCCGCCTGCGTTCTTCATCGCCCAGGGCACGTTGTACACGTACTGCGCCAGCCGGTCGTCCGCGTACGGGGTCAGCACCGGCACCGGGCTCATCCGGATCGCCCGCTCCTGAAGATTGGGCATGAACCACTGAAAGCACAGCCCGTGCAGCTGGCGGAGCCGCGCGTCCTCCGGGGAGTCCTGAGCCAGCCTCGGCAGCGCGGCCACCGCCTCGTGGTAGCGGGCGGAGGCGTACTCCGAAAGCCGGAGCACATCCCGCACCCGGGGCTTCAATACCCGCTCCCGAAGCGGCAGCGAGCCGGACCAGGGGAAGCCGTCCAGCGCGATCAGATCCTTCCGGTGGAACCAGGGGTAGCCGCCGAACACCTCATCGCCGCACTCGCCGGAAACCACCGCCGGGTGATCCTGCGCGATCCGCCGGGTCAGCAGCATCAGCGCCGCGTCGATGTCCGCCATACCGGGGAACCCGCGCAGCGCCATCGCCTCGTTCAGCGAGGAGACCAGGTCCAGCGTGGACAGCGTGACCAGGCGGTGGCGCGTTTTGAGGTGCTCCGAGGCCATCGCCGCGTAGGGCTCGTCGCGCTCCGGCCGGAAGGCGCTGGGCTGATCGTAGCGCGCGCTGTCCTCGTAATCCACCGAATAAGTGGAAACCGGGTGATCCATCCGCCGGGCCATCAGCGCGGTCAGCGCGGTGGAATCCAGCCCGCCGGACAGCATCGACGCCGGGCGCAGCGGCAGCGCGTCCTGAATCGCCTGCTCGCACAAAAAGCGCACGGCTTCGATCGTATGCGCAAGGTCGTCCTCATGGGGCAGCGGCTCCAGCGCGAAGTAGCGGCGGATCTTGTGGCCGCGGCCGTCCGCCACCAGCGCGCAGCCCGGCGGCAGTGACAGGATATCCCGGAAGGGCGTCTTGCCCGGCATGCGGGCGGGGCCCAGGCCGAACAGCTCGCACAGCCCCTCCCGGTTGACTACGCGGGAGACCATGGGCGCGTCCAGCAGCTTCACCGGGTGGTCGGCAAAGGCCATCGAGCCGCCGCGGTACGCGTAGAACACCGGCAGCTCGCCCATCCGGTCCCGGGACAACACCAGCCGCCCCGTGTCCTGATCGATCACCGCCGCGACCACAGGCCCTCCGAGCCGGGACGGGAAGTCCTCGCCCCAAAGCCGGTAGGCCGCCAGCACCAGCGCGGACAGGCTGCCATCCACGGGCCGAACGCCGCCGGAGGACAGCGCCTGCCTGAGCGCGGCGCCGTTGCGGAGCCGCCCCTGCGCACAGGCGACCGCCCCGCCGTCCGATGCGCAATCCTGCGCCGACAGCGCGTGGCGGCCGATGATGTAATAGGGCGCTTCCCGGTTTGAGAGCATTGCGCGCGGGTCCCGTGCGTAGAATAAGCCCATGAATTGCATCGTATCATCCCCCAACGCTTATATCCTATGCGGAGTACCCTTCCAAGGTGCTTGCCACCGGGCCTGACAGGGTGATATACTTATATTTAATGAAACGTAGAAAGGGTGGTCAACCGTGCGCCTGACGGTTTTTGGCGTCAACGGCCCCTATCCGGCGCCGGGCGGGGCCTGCTCGGGGTATATGATCTCGTCGGACGATCAGGCGGTCCATATTCTGCTGGACTGCGGCAGCGGCGTGCTGGCCAGGCTCATGGAGTGGCCGACGCTGCCGAAGATCACGGCGATCGTGCTGAGCCACCTGCACTTTGACCACATGTCGGACATGCTGCCGATGCGCTACGCGCTGGATTTTGCCGGGATCAACCTGCCGGTCTACGCGCCCAAGACCCCCGCGCCCCAGTTCCAGATGCTCTCCGGCGGGCGGTTTGACCTGTTCCCGGTCGAGGACACCCAGATCGGGCCGTTTCGCGTTCAATTCCTGCCCGCGAGGCACCCGGTGGAGGCCTATTCCATCGCGGTCCTTGAGGGGGAGAAGAAGTTCGTCTATACCGGCGACACCAACACCAACCCGGGGCTGACGCTGTTTGCCGATGGTTGTGACCTGATGCTGGCCGACGCCGGGCTGACCGAGCGCGACTGGAGCGAGCGCGCGCCGCACCTGTCGGCGAGGCTTTGCGGCGAGGCGGCGCGGGAGGCCCGGGCGAAGGCGCTGCTCTTAACCCACCTATCGCCCCGCTACGATCCGGCTGGGGTGCTTGCGGAAGCGCGGGCGGCCTACCCGGCGGCGGAACTCGCCCGGCCCGGCATGGCCCTGGCGATTTAGATGGCTGCGCGGCTTGCGCGCCGACCGCTGGTGCCCGCCGCGTTTTTGTGCCTGATCGGCGCGGCGGCGGGCAGCGCGCTGACCGTCCCCGCGCTCGTCTGGGGGGTTTCGGCGGCGCTTGCGGGCGTCCTCGTCTGGTTCAAGCGCGGCATGGCGATCTTCGCCGCGCTGATGCTGCTGTTTGCGATGGAGGCGGCGTACCTTTCCCAACGGCCGATGCCCGCGCCGGCGGAGGGCGTTAGGCTGACCGGCGAGGTGTGCCTGCAGCCGGTGGTGAACGGGGAGCGCACCGTGCTGACGCTTTCGAACGTCCGCCTGAACGGCAGCGCCATCAATTGGAACGAGCGGGTCTACGCCTACGAGCCAGTTCCGGCGGGGCTTGGCGACCGGGTGTCGATGACGGCCGAGACCTGGCTTCCCGAGGGGCGCGTCAACCCCTACGGGTTCGATTTTGACGCCTGGTGCCGGATGAACGGCGTCGCCTGCGCCTCGATGGATTCCGGCACCGCCGCGGTTTCGCCGGGCGCGCCGTCGATGCGCACGCTGCTCCGCTCGGTTCGCTCGCGTTTCGCTGGCGCGATCGACGGCGCGTTCCCGCCCGATCAGGCGGGGCTTGCCCGGGCGCTGATCCTGGGCGACCGGAGCGATTTGACGGATGAGTTGACGGACGACTTCCGCGGCGCCGGGATTGCCCACATCCTGTCGGTCAGCGGCCTGCACGTGACCTGCCTGGCGGCGGCGCTGGACTTTTTGCTCCGGCGCTTTCTCTCCCGGCGGGCGTCGTTCTTCCTGATGGCGCCGCTGCTCGTGTTCTACGCGGCGCTGGTGGGCTTTTCCGGGCCGATCGTCCGCGCGGTGGTCATGTACCTGGCGTTCCGGTTCGCGCCCTTGACCGGCCGGCCCAGCGACGGCCTCAGCGCGCTGGCGGCGTCGATGCTGCTCATGCTGGCGGTGAACCCGCTGCAGGTGGGCGACGCGGGCTTCATCCTGTCGTTCTCCGCGATGGCCGGGCTGGTGCTGCTGGGTTCCCCGATGAACCGGCTGCTTCGCGTATCTTCCGCGCCCCGCTGGGCGGGGCCGTTCCTGACGGCGTTCACCGCCAGCATCGCGGCGACGCTCGCGATCCTGCCGGCGCAGGTCAACCTGTTCGGCGCGGCGCAGCCCTACGGCCCGCTGGTGAACCTCGTGGCGGTGCCGCTGACCACCGCCGCGATGCCGCTGATGTTTTTGGCGGTGCCAGTTCAGATGATCTGGAGCGCCGCGGGGCCCGTCGCGGCCTGGTTGCCCTCGATGCTGCTCCGGCTGACGACCGGCCTCGCCGCGTTCGCCGCCCGCCTGCCCCACGCGACGGTGCCCGCGGGCCACATTGCGTGGTGGCTGTGCGCGCTCTGGGCCGCCGGGATCTACGCGATCTCCGACCACTCCGGCCTAAACAAAGCGCGGAAGGCGGCGTGCGCTATGCTGCTGCCCGCGGCGATCGGGCTGTCCGTCGCGCTCGCCGCCTTTGCGATGCCGAAGGGGCTCGCGATCGACTTTTTGTCGGTGGGCGACGCCGACTCGGCGGTGGTGCACGCGGAGGGGAAAACCTACCTGGTGGACGCGGGCGACTCGGGCAGCCCTGCGGCCCAGTACCTGGCGGCCACCGGCGGCGGGCTTTCCGCGATGTTCCTGACGCACCCCCATGACGACCACATCGGCGGCGCGGGGGCGGTGCAGGCGCTGTACCCGGGCGCGACCGTCTACGTGTCCGAGTGCTGGGACCGGGTGGAAGGCGTTCGGGAGGCGGAGGAACGCGCGGGCCTCGCGCAGTCCTTCGTGGAACTCTCGGCGGGGGACGAGGTGCGTCTGTCCCCGGGCGTGACCGCGAAGGTGCTGTACCCGCCCAAGGGCCTGACGCCGAAGGACCCCAACGACGCTTCGCTGGTGCTTAAGATCTCGTCCAAAGACGGTTCGGCGCTGATGGCCGGGGATTTGCCGGACGCGGCGCTGTTGCCGGATGTGCCGGATGCGGACATCCTGAAGGCGGCGCACCACGGCGCGGACATGAAGGGCGCGGAGTTCCTGCTCAGCGCCGCCTCGCCGGGCGTGGTGGCGGTTTCGGTGGGCGCAAACGGCGACGGGCACCCGTCCGCAGCGTTTCTGGAGCGCGCATCCCGGCTGGGCGAAAAGGTATTCCGCACCGACCAGTGCGGCATGGTGCGCGCATCGCTCGAACCGGGCGGCCAGGTTTCGGTCGCGACATTTTTGAACCCCAAGGAGGAGCCATGACGAGGCAGGCGCTGTTTCAGGCGATCGATCAGGGCGCTTACGAGAAGGTGTACTTCTTCCACGGCCCGGAGGAGTGGGTCAAGCAGAGCGCGGTTCAGCGGCTGCGCGAAAAGCTGCTGCCCGAGGGCCTGGAGGAATTGAACGAGGCGGTGATGGAGGGCGGCGTCGCCCAGCGGGTGCTGGAGGCCGCCGAGACGCTGCCGGTGATGGCCGACAGGCGTCTGGTCGTCGTCCGGGACTTCCCGCCGCTGATGCCGGGCAAGGCCAAGCAGGAGCAGGAGGAGGCCCAGCGCGTTCTGGACTGGCTGAACGACGCGCCGGACACCGCCAGCGTGGTGTTCTACGTGCGCGGCTCCGCCGACATGCGCAAAAAGCTTCCCTCGGCGCTTTCGAAACTGCCCGGCGCGGTCTCCTTCGAGCCGCTGGACGACGCGGAGCTGCTGAAATGGGCGAACTCGCGGCTGAAAAAGCTGAGCAAGAGGATCGACCGGGCGGCGCTGGACAGCCTGACGTTTCTGGCGGGCCGGAGCCTGAACCGGCTGGACGGGGAACTGGAGAAGCTGGCGGCCTACGCGGGGGAGCGGGAGACGATTTCCGTTTCCGACGCGGAGAAGCTGGTCGCGCCGTCCCTTGAAAGCTCGGTGTTCCAGATGATCGACTTTCTGATGGACGGCAAGATGTACGACGCCCACCGGCTGTACGGGGCGCTATTGCGCTCCGGCGAGAACCGGGTGGGGATTTTGGCGATGCTGACGCGGCAGACGCGCATGCTGACCCACCTGAAGCGGCTCAAAGCCCAGGGCGCGCCGCTGAAGGAGATCGAGGAGAAGCTGTCCTTCAACCACTACGCCGCCATCCGCGCCCAGGCGCAGGCGGCGCAGCTGGACGAGCAGACGCTGGAGGGCATGTACCGGGCCTGCGCGGAGGCGGAGTACGACATCAAACGGGGGGCCATCCGAGATCAGGCGGCGGTGGACGCGCTGATGCTGAGACTGGGCCGGGGGAGGGCATGATGGGCGTTCTGACGACGGTATTGCCGGTGGTCGTGATGATCGCGCTGGGCGCGCTGGCCAGGCGGACGAAGCTGGTGGCGCGGGAGGGGATCGGCGCGCTGCAGACGCTGGTCATGAAGGTGACGCTGCCCGCGGTGCTGCTGGGCGCGTTCTATCGGGCCAGCTACACGCTGAGCGTGGTTTTGATCGTGCTTTTGATGTTCGGCATGTGCCTTGCGGCGTGGGGGCTGGGCGCGCTGGCGCGGAAGAAGATCGCGGGCGCGCCGAAATACCTGCCGTTTTTGACCACCGGTTTCGAGGCGGGCATGATGGGCTACGCGCTGTACGCGATGCTGTTCGGCGCCGGGGCGATCCGCTCGTTCGCGGTGATCGATCTGGGCCATGTGCTGTTCGTGTTCACGCTGTACATGGCGCTTCTGGGCGCGGAGGAAGGCAGCGGAAAGGGGATGGGCGCGCAGCTCAAAGAGCTCGTCAAGGCGCCCACCATCGGGGCCATCGCGGCCGGCGTGCTTTTGGGCGCGACCGGGCTGGGGCAGATGCTGTACGCCTCCCCGCTGGGCGCGCCGGTGCAGGCGGCCATCGATTTCGTGGCTGGGCCCACCGGCGCGGTGATCCTGTTCGTGATCGGGTTCGAGCTGGACTTCTCCGGCCTCAAGTGGCGGGAGGTGGGGCTGACGATGGCCGTGCGCATCGGGATCACCACGATGCTGATGGCCGTCATGATCGCCGCATTGAAACTGTTGGAGCCGGGCAACACGGAGATCCTGTGGGCCGCGGCGCTGATGTTCACGCTGCCGCCGCCCTTTGTGCTGCCCATCGTGTCCAAGGATGAGGCGGCCAAGGGCGCGATCACGTCGATCCTGTCGGTGGCGACGATCTACTCGCTCGTGATCTTCGCGGTTTTCGCGGCGGTCGTGAAGTAGAAATCGTCAAGAGAACGAATACCCGCCCGAAAAATCGCAGCCCGCGGCATAGAGCGCCGCCATCGCCTCCACGGCTTGCCGCTCGGCTTCTCCGAAGCGGCCGGGGCGCGCGCTGTCCAGGTCGATCACGCCGACGATCCGTCCTTCCAGGCGGATCGGGCATACCAGTTCGCTCCGGGAGGCCTCGTCGCAGGCGATGTGGCCGGGGAAGGCGTGCACGTCGGGCACCAGCATCGTCCGATCCCGCTCCACCGCCGCGCCGCACACGCCCCGCCCCGCCGGGATGCGAAGGCACGCCGGCCTCCCCTGGAACGGCCCCAGCAGCAGCGCCCCATTGTGCAGAAAGTAGAACCCGGCCCAGTTGAGGCCCTCCATCTCCTGATATAGCAGCGCCGACAGGTTGGCGGCGTTCGCGACCGGGTGGCGCTCGCCCTCGATCAGCCCCCGGGCCATTTCAAGCATCGCTTCGTACATGATGATCCCTCCGTTTTTCGGCCGCGTTGCGCGCGGGGCGGGTTTGTGCTAAAATAGAATTCGCCTGGGAAAAAACCGGAAAGGCGTGAGCAAGCGTGAACACCCTGTTGGACTATTTGAATTGGCGGCTGGATGTGCCGCTTGGGCTTTCGCCGTTCAACCCGGTGGACAACCTGGTGCTGAGCGTGTTTTCCTATCTGCCGCTGGATGGCAGCGAGGGCCGGACGATCCGCGAGATCGCGCCCCGCGTGTGCGCCCGGGAGAAGAACGCCCCCTACCGCGAGTTGATGCGGCTGATGGGCCTGAGCGACCGGTTTGGCGCGATGCGGGTGATCCGCTTCCAGGATCTGTTCAGCGAGGAGGAGGAGAAGCAGTTCGCTGCGGTGGCGGTGGAGCTGGGCGACGGCACCAGCTTCGTCTCCTACCGGGGCACCGACGCCACGCTGGTCGGCTGGAAAGAGGACTTCAACATGGGCTTTGAGGACGAGGTGCCCGCCCAGCGGGAGAGCGTGAGCTTCCTTACGGACGTGGCGGGCCGGGTTCCGGGCGCGCTCCGGGTCGGCGGCCACTCGAAGGGCGGAAACCTGGCGGTCTACGCGTCGCTGTTCTCAGAGGACGGGGTGCGGGAGCGGATTTCCGAGATCTACAACAACGACGGCCCCGGCATGACCCAGAAGATGCAGGAGTGCCCGAATTGCGCCGCCATCGACCCAAAGCTCAAGACCTACCTGCCGCAGACGTCGATCATCGGCATGCTGATGGAGCACTCGGAGAGCTATCAGGTGGTGCGCAGCGAGGGCTTCGGCATCATGCAGCACGACCCGTTCACCTGGCAGACCGAGCGGGACGACTTCGTCAAGGAGGGCGGGCTCCGGGCGGGCAGCCTGTACGTGGACAAGACCATCAAGCAGTGGGCCGCCTCAATCTCGCAGGAGGACCGCAAGAAGTTCATCGACGCGGTCTATCACATCCTGTCCTCCACCGGCGCGAAGTCGGTGAACGACCTGTTTGCCGGCTGGCGCAGAAACCTGGCGGCCATCCTGACGGAGACCTCCGGCTTCGACCCGGAGACGAGGAGGCTGCTGCGCAAGGTGGTGGGGCTGCTCTTCGCGTCGGGCGCGAAGAACCTGGTGCCCATACAGCCCTGGGAGAACCTGACCCGGCCGCACGCTTCGGATGGCTGACGGATCGCGTCATTCTTTCAATAGTTCTCCGCGCGTCCCTTCAGGTTTCATTCATTCCCACCGACTTATCGGTGGGAATGCCGTTTCCGTAACCAGTGCGCACACTGGTGGAGGAAACATTTCCTTCAGCCAGCGGGCCGCCCGGAAACGCCGCAGCGTTTCAGGCCCGCACAGTTCCTTCTCCTCGATGAAAAGATGCCGCAGCAGATTTTCATCGCCTTATTATGGGTTCGCCAGGTCTTCGGCCAGCGCCTCGAGCTTGCGCATCCGGGCGTTGACGCCGGATTTGCCGAGCGGCGGCTCCAGCATGCCGCCCAGTTCCACCAGTGACGCGTCCGGGTAGCTCAGCCGGAGCCTGGCCAGCGCCTCCAATTGCGGCGGCAAAAGGTTCAGCCCCTGCTTTTTGTCGATCCACTCGATCATGCTGATCTGGCGCTGCGCGGCCTCCACCGTCTTTTCCACGTTGTTGTTGTCGCAGTTGACCTGGCGGTTGACCTCGTTGCGCACGCCCTTCAAAACCCGCACGTTCTCAAACTCCAGCACGTGCGCGTGCGCGCCCAAGAGGGTCAGGAAGTTCACAATGTGCTCGCCGTCCTTCAGGTAGGCCACGTATTGCCGCTTGCGCTCGCTGATCCGGGCGGGCAGGCCAAAGCCCTCCATCAGCTTGACGATGGCGCTAACCATCTCCTCGTCGGACACCGCGATCTCCATGTGGTAGGCGCGCTCCGGGTTGTTGATGGAGCCGCCCGCCAGGTACGCGCCCCGGAGCGCCGCCACCCGGCAGCAGGAGCGGGTGAGCAGATCCCGGTGGGGCGTCCTGCGGATGCCCAGCGGGGCGCTCCTACTGTACAGCATCAGTTCCCGCATCAGCACCCGGGCGTCCGCGTCGGAAAACGCGAGCAGGTAGCGCGCCTTGCCGCCCAGCCGATCGGTCTTGACCGAGCGCAGTTCGCCCGTCACGCCCAACAGGTCCTTCGCCATCAGGAAGTAGCGCCGCGCCACCTGAGCGCTCTCACTGCCGATGGTCAGTTGGTACCGCCCCGCGCCGCGAAATGAAAGCGCGCCGCAGGAGAGCGCCATGCCGGCCATCTCCGCGCGCGCGCAGCAGTTCTTTTCGCAGACCGACCGGGCAAGTTCCTCCCGCACGTCCGATGAGAACGACATGTTCAGCCCCCCAAACCAGCAAAACCTTAAGTCAGTGCGCCCGCCCGGAAATCCTCCCTTTGCGCCCAAAAGACGCGCAGCGGATTTTGAGCGCCCTAGTCCTCGCCCAGAATCCGCACCTCGCACTCGAGCCGAACGCCGGACTTTGCCAGCACCTCCCGCTGGATGTGGGCGATCAGATCCGTCACATCCTTCGCGGTTGCGCCGCCCCCGTTGACGATGAAGCCCGCGTGCAGCGTGGACACCTGCGCGCCGCCGATGGTGCAGCCCTTGAGCCCAGCCTGTTCGATCAGCTGGCCCGCGTAGTGCCCCTCCGGCCGCTTGAACACCGAACCCGCGCTGGGCAGCGTCAGCGGCTGCTTCGCCCGGCGGGAGGCGTTGTAGTCGTTCATTCGCTTCCGGATGGCCTCCGGGTCGCCGGGGGCCAAATGATAGCGGGCCTCCAGCACCATGCCGCCCCGCTTCAGGATGGCGGACCTGCGGTAGCCGTAGTCCAGCGCCGCCCGGGGAAGCCAGGCGTCCATCCCGTCCATCCACACCCTGGCCTCCGCCAAGACCGAGGCCATGTCGAAGCCGTAGGCGCCGGCGTTCATCGCCGCCGCGCCGCCCGCGCTGCCCGGGATGCCGCAGGCGAACTCGAGACCGGTCAGACCCGCGGCCAGCGCCTCGTTGGCCACCTTGGAGAGCAGCGCGCCCGCCTGCGCGGTCAGCACATCGCCCCGGACCATAACGGCGTTCATCCGCTGCATCGAGACCACCAGGCCGCGGAGGCCGCCGTCCCGCACGATCATGTTGGAGCCGTTGCCCAGGATCAGGCAGGGGACGCCCAGCGCCTTAGCCGCGCGAAACGCGTGGACGGCTTCCTCGGGCGTCTCCGGCAGCGCGAACAGATCCGCCGGGCCGCCCAGGCGAAACGTGGTGTGGTTCGCCATCGGCTCATCCGTCAGCACGCGCTCCGGCGGCAGCACCCGGGTCAACTCCTCCAGCAGATTCGCCAAACGATCACCTCCCGCCGTTATCCTATCACGCGCCCATCCGTTCTATGAACGGATTCGCAGCCCCGCCGTGCTTTCAGTTCGTTCCCGGCGGCTTGCCGCCGGGAACGGTTCCTGTAACCAGTTCGCAAACTGGTGGAGGGAACATTTCCTCTGGTCAGTGCGCCGCCCGGAAATCCGTGAGGATTTCAGGCGCACGCAGTTCCTCCCATGCGCAGAAAAGATGCGCAGCGGATTTTCATCGCCTACTCTACGAATACGTAATTGGCCTCCCGGAGCATCGCCTGGGAGTGGGCCACGATCACGACGTCCGGCTTGAACTCCCGCGCGTAGTCCTCGATGGAGTGTCTGCCCTTGCGCATGTCCACCGCCAGCACCTCGTGGGCGGTCAGCGCCAGGTAATCCACAAACGGCGTGCCGTAGGAGTCCTTGGCGATCAGGATGCGGCCGGTGGGCACCTTGTCGTTCACGTACCAGTTCTCCGCGTCATGGTTGCCAAAAACGCTGTACAGGTTGGCCGTGCCGTCCCGCTTGGCGTCGTCCACCAGCTTCCAGTTGAGCAGGTCGTGGAAGGAGCCGTCCGCCTCGCTGGTCGCGGAACCGTTGACGATCTTCTTGTGCAGCATGGTGTCGTAGCCGGGCTGCAGCAGGATGAAGTCGTCCGGCGCGATGTACTTGGCGCCCAGCCGCTCGCCCACCTGGCCCATGTGCATCTCCGGGTAAGTCTCGGAGGTAAAGTTTTCGGAGGCGTAGAGCGACGGATCGATCTTAAAGCCCATCCCGTTCAGCTGTTCGCAGGTTGCTTGGAAGGTGGCGAACAGCTCGGGCGTCGCCCAGTGCTGGTCGGTGCGGTAGATCGTCTGATCGATCGTGAGCCCGGCGGCCCTGAAAACGTCCCGGCTGTCCACGACCGGGATGCCGGCGGCCTTGAGCCCGCTCACCAGTTCGTTCGCGTCCTCGACGTTGTAGTCCTTCACGCCGTCCGGCAGCATGCCGTCCTGATAGATGTACGAATGGGGGTAGACGTAGAGCATCGGGATGCCCATCGCGCCGAGGTTTTCCTTGAGCTTGGCCATCTTCGCCGCGTCGTCGGTCATGTCGGTGTCGCCCAGCAGGTCGTAGAGCTGGCCGGTCTTGAGCTTGACCATCGTCTGGCCGCCGACGCTTACGATCTGCTTGCCCAGCGACATCTGGAACAGGATGTTGTACCGCTCCAACCGGTCAACGCCCGGCAGCGTGTGGTTGATGGTGGAGGTCAGCGATGTGACGCGGGCCTTGACGCTGGCCAGCGGCTGGCCGTCCTCCTTGATGTAGTTGACGTAGCCCTTGGTGACGGCGTAGGCGAGCTCCCGCCCGTGCTGCGCGATCGTCACGCCGCCGATGCCGAACATAGTCAGCATCAGGAGGGCGGCCAGCGCGATATCGATTCTCTTGCGGAACAATGCTGCCGCCTCCTTTAGAAGTTGAAGTAGATGAACGGGTTGTAGCCGCCCATCGCCACGTAGGTGATCGACAGCGCGAACACCGCTACCAGGCCCACGGCGCTCGCGGTCTCAAACGCTCTTTCCGGAATGTGCAGTTTGGACTTCAAAAAACCGCCGATGGGCAGGCCCAACAGCAGCGCCGCCGCGACGAACAGCCCGTATTCCTTCACGTACATCGTGGCGGTGGCGTCCCAGAAGCCCGCCGCGTGGAAGCCGTACATATTGGCGATATAGCCCGCCGCGTAGCCGATGCCGCTGGACCGGATCATGACCGTGATGGTGATGACCGCGATCATCGCGTACAGTACGCCCAGCGGATGCTTGTCCAGCTTCTTGCCAATGCCCGTCAGCTTCTCAAACGCCAGCAGGATGAAGAAGCCCACGCCCCACAGGACGTAGTTCCAGGACGCGCCGTGCCAGAGGCCCGTCAGCGACCACACGACGAACATGTTGAACAGCAGCCGCCACACGCTCTTGACCCGGCTGCCGCCGAGCGGGTAGTACAGGTATTCCCGGAACCAGGTGCCCAGCGAGATGTGCCAGCGCCGCCAGAACTCGGTGATCGAGCGGGAGATCATCGGGTAGATGAAGTTCTCCGGGAAGTGGAAGCCGAACATCATCCCGACGCCGATGGCCATGTCCGAATAGCCGGAGAAGTCGTAATACACCTGCCACAGGTAGCCGATGGCGCCCAGCCAGGCCGCGCCCACCGACAACTGCCCGGGCTGCAGCGAGAACGCGTTGTTGACCAAGAGAGCCAGGCTGTCGGCCAGAATGGTCTTTTTCGCCAGGCCCACCATGAACCGGCGGCAGCCGGTGACGAAGCCGTCCAGCGTCTCCACCCGGCCGTCCAGCTCCTTGGACACGGTCTGGTAGCGCACGATCGGGCCCGCGATGTGCTGGGGGAAGGAGGAGATGTACAGGCAGACGTTCCAGAAGCCCTTCTGCACCGGGGCGTCGCCGCGGTAGACGTCGATCACGTAGGACAGCGCCTGGAACGTGAAGAACGAGATGCCGATCGGCAGCGCCAGCTGGGGCAGCGGAATGCCCAGGCCCGTCACGGCGTTGAGGCTTGAAACCAGGAATTTCAGGTACTTGTAGGTGCCGAGCAGCCCCAGGTTCATCACGATGGCGGCCACCAGCCAGGGTTTGGCGCGGCCGGCCGCCTTGTTTTTGTCGATCTGGCGGCCGAAGATCCAGTTCAGCACGATCGACACCAGCATGATGAACACAAACCACCGCTCCGCCCAGGCGTAAAACACCAGGCTGGCGAGGGTGAAGAACAGGTTGCGGTGCGAGCGCTTCCTGAGAAGGCCAAAGTAGATGAGCAGCACGGCGGGCAGGAAGAAGAACATGAATGGGGAGCTCGAAAAGATCACCACATCAACCCCTAAGCGTCTAAATTGCGGAGCATAAAAACGCGGGGGCGGCTCGACCCGCCCCCGCGCTGGCCGGGTTTACTTTTTCGCTTCCCACTTCTTGATCAGCTTGATGTTGTACAACTCGATGTCGCTCAGCTTGCTGGAGGAGTAGCCGCCCGCCTTGTACCACTTCTGGTTGTTGAAGTATTTCTTGTAGTAGGCGGTCTTGAACACGTAGCCGTGGCGCGCCAGGATCTCATTGCGGGCGATGCCCAGCTTGGTCTTCGAGAGCTTCTTCAGCTGGCTGTCGGTCAGCTTCTTCGAATCGGAGCTCGAGAAGACGTAGGAGTTCGCGGTGGGCTTGGTGCCCGAGCTGGAAGTCGATCCCTCCAGCAGGCCGTACTCGATCTCCATCGACTTGATCAGATCCATGTTGTACCACTCGATGGAGTTGAGCTCGCTCGTCGAGAAGCTGCCCGGCTTGTACCAGGTCTTGTTGGCGAAGTACTTCCTGTACTTGGATTCCTTGAACTTGTAGCCGTGGCGCGCGTAGATCTCGTTGCGGGCATAGCCCCACTTGGACTTGGACACCTTGAGGATCTGCGAGCGGGTCAGCTTCTTGGAGGAGGAGTTCGGGAAGATGTAGCCGCTGGACGTGGCCGAGGAGGACGAGCCGCTGGACGAGGAGTGGTGGTTGTTCCCGGAAACCTCGGTGTTGTCCGTCGTGGTATCGTCCGTCGTGTTGTCCGTCGTGGTGTCCGTCGTGGTGTCCGTCGTGGTGTCGGTGAGGGTGGTGTCGCCGGGCGCCTCGGTGTCCTTCGGGGTCAGCGTGGCGTTGCCGGTGGTCAGCTTGATCGAGGCGGAGCCGTCCAGCGGCACCTCGGTCAATGTGCCGGTTGTATGCTCATACACATAGACCGCGTCGCCGAACACCGTCAGCGAGGTGTAGAGCTCCGGCGCCATCAGCACCTTGCCGTCGCCGCCGGTCAGCGGATAGAGCGACACGTCCTGGGAGGTGTAGACCACCACGCCGCGCGGGGTGGGGAAGAAGTCCCAGTCGTAGTCCAGGTTCATCGACGTCAATTGGCCGGTCTGGATGTTGTAGCGGTACAGCTTGCCGACCAGCCACATGTCGTCATTGGAACCCATCGCGTAGTTGTCTTCCAGGTCGTGGAAGTACAAGTAGTCGCCGCTGGCCTTCAGGTCCACCACGCCCTTGTCCAGGATCAGCTCGGAGTTGGAGCCGGTGGCGGTCATCGAGTACAGCTTGCCGCCGGAGATCACCAGGTTGTTGCCGCTGGTCATATCGTGGGTATAGGTGGCCGTGTCGTCACCGGAGACGTAGAAGATCACGTCGTCGATGATCGCGTACTCGGTCAGGTTCAGCGGAGTGACCTCGTCCTTGTCGCCCGCGGCGGGATCCACCACGTCCAGCTTGCCGTCCGCCAGGCAGTACAGCATGCCGTCGTACCAGGAGAGGTGCTTGACCGTCACACCCGCGTCGAACTGGGTGAGCACGGCGCTCTGCCCACCGGCGATGTGCTTGATGGCGAAAGAGGCGCCGTCTCCGGACAGGTAATAGGCCGCGCCGTCCGAGCCGATGATCAGGTTCGAAAGCGTCTGGGCGGTGTCCAGCTTCGTCAGACTGCCGCCGGCCGCCGGCAGCGAATACAGCGAGTAGTTGTCCCCGTCCTGCAGGATCGTGTACAGCGAGTCCGCCGTCTGGCCGACCGCGCCGCCTTGATCGGACACTCCGGTGGCCGCCGAACCGGCCAAGGGCAGAGCGGCGAGCAGCGTAAGTATCAGGATGACCGCGCCCAACCATTTGATTTTGCCCATTGCGTTCCCTCCTATGTTGTCCGCGAACCCGCGCTTTCGGTTTAGACGTAACGAGTTTCCAGAATGTTTCCGAATTCTTACAGACTTACGACAGGGCCGCCTCGTCGATGGTGAGCAGCAGGTTTCCGGCGTCCAGCGTGGCCGTGACCCCCAGCGGGATCGTGACCTTGGGGCTGCAGTGGCCGATCATGTACCCGGACACCACCGGCTTGCCGGAGGGCAGCACCACTTCCTCGATCACCTGGCGGATGGTCAGGCTCCGGTCCGGGTACTCCGGCTCGCAGTCGGTGAAGCCGCCCAGCACGATGCCCGCGCAATCGTCAAACTTGCCGGAGAGCCGGAGCGTGGTCAGCATCCGGTCCAGCCGGTGGACGTATTCGCCCACGTCCTCCAGTACCAGGATCGCGCCCCGCGCGTCGATCTCCCACGGCGTGCCGTTCAGCGCCGCGACCAGGCACAGGTTGCCGCCAACCAGCCTGCCGCGGGCCACGCCGCCGCTTAAGCACTCCACCGGGCACCCCGGCGGGTTGAGAACCGGCCCCAGCGGCTGCGTGGAGGTCAGCGCCCGCCACAGGCCCGCCTCCGTGAAGCCGTCGTAATCGTCTGCGATCCACTCGGTGGACGGCATCGGCGCGTGCATCGTGACCAGGCCCGATTTCTGGCCGTAGGCGATGTGCAGCGCGGTGATGTCGCTGTAGCCGGAGAGGAGCTTCGGGTGCTCCGCGGCGAGACGGTAATCCAGCATGTCCAGGATGCGCGGCGCGCCGTAGCCGCCGCGGATGGCGATGATGGCGTCGACTTCGTCGTCCCGGAACATCCGGTTCAAATCGTCCGCGCGCACCCGGTCGGCGCCCGACAGGTAGCCGTGAACCAGGCGGCAGCTCTCGCCCACCACGACTTTGTACCCAAGCGCGCGGGCCGCTTCCACGCACTTGTCCACGCTGTCCGGCGCGTTGATGGGGCTCGACGGGGCGACGAAGCCCAGCGTGTCGCCCGGCTTCAGTGCTTTGGGTTTCAGCATGCCGCTCCTAACCGTTGACCACGAACATCATAAACTTCAGTACATCCATGAAGTCGCGGGATTCGAAGGACACCGTCCGGGGATCGATCTTCTTCGCGCCCGGGTAGAAGCCGCCCTTGCGCGCCCGCTGGTGTTCCTGGAACGACACGCGCATCTCGACGGACTCCGGCATCGGGAACATGAAGGACTCCCCGGGCATCTGCAGCGCGGCATGCACCGCGTCGCGGATCATTTTGACCGCGGCCGCCGGCTGCGGCGAAATGCTGCCCGCGCCGAAGCCCTCGATCACCGGCACGGTCACGGTGTTGAGGTTCTTGGTCTTCATCCAGTCGCAAAGCCCGCGGTCGCCCGTCACGCAGTAGACCGGCACGCCGAAATAGGAGGCGATCAGGCTGTTGATGTACAATTCCGGCGCCGGCTCGCCGTTGATGGTGAAGGAATAGAGCCGCGTGTTCATGGTATGGGCCAGGGGATTGTTGTCGCTGCCCACGTTCGAGTGGTAGCCGGTGAACACCACGCCGTCAAAGCTCTTGTCCAGGCCCGCCATCATGCACAGCGGATCCGCACCCCAGCCGCGGAATATGCGCACGTTTTCCGGAAGCTGATCGGGGTCGATATTCCGCGCGGAGTCGTGGGCGTCCTTGACCAGGATATCGGTCCAGCCCGCTTCGCTCGCGCCCTGGCAGGCGGCGGCCACCTCGCGGCTCATCTGGGCGGCAAAATGCTGATATAGATCGCGCCCCTTCTCGGTTTCGTCCCAATGGCAGATGCCCGTGGTCCCTTCGATGTCGGCGGAGATGAAAAGCTTCACAGGGGGTCCTTCCTTTCAATGGCATACCATGATTATTATAGCAGAAGGGATTTGGGTTGACAACCACATTATTTCGCTGGGTCGAATCGCGCCGGTCCCTTCCCAAAGGGCCGCGGGCCTGCTATAATTTTATCCAAGGATTGGAGGGGATTGGAATGCTGCCGGAAAAGATGCGCGCGGTGGTGGCGAGCGGCCAGGGCGATTACCGGTACGAGGAAGTGGACGTGCCCCGGGCGGGCGCGGGCGAGCTGATTCTTGAGGTCGAGGCCTGCGGCGTGTGCGCGGGGGACATCAAGTGTTACGAGGGCGGCGCGCGCTTTTGGGGCGGCGAGGGCAACCCCGCCTACGCGGAGCCGCCGTTCATCCCCGGCCATGAGATGCTGGGGCGCGTGGCGGAGATAGGCCCGGGTTACCGGGGGCCGTTCAAGCTGGGCGACCGCATCGTCAGCGAGCAGATCGTGCCCTGCGGGAGCTGCCGCTACTGCCGGGAGGGCAAGTATTGGCTGTGCGGCCCCCACAACGTATACGGCTTCAAGCATCATCTGAACGGCGGATTCGCAAAATACGTGCGGCTGCCGGCAAACGCCCGCAACTATGCGGTGCCGGAGGACCTGCCGCTTGAGAAGGCCGTGCTGGTCGAACCCTTCGCCTGCTCGACGCACGCGGTGGACCGGGCGAAGATCGAGCCGGGCGACGTGGTGGTGATCGCGGGCGCGGGCACGCTGGGGTTGGGCATGGTGGCGGCGGCGGCGCGTTTGAAGCCGAAGGCGCTGGTCGCCATCGATCCGGTGGGCTGGCTTCGGGACCTGGCGCTAAAACAGGGCGCGACCCACGTGATGGAACCCTGGACGGCGGACGGCGTTGCGCCGCTGATCGCGGAACTGACCGACGGCACCGGCTGCGACGTGTACATCGAGGCCAGCGGCCACCCGTCGGCGGTGAGCCAGGGGCTGCAGCTGATCAAAAAGGGCGGGCACTTCGTGGAGTTCAGCGTGTTCAGCGCGCCCGCCACGGTGGACTGGTCGCTGATCGGCGACGCCAAGGAGATCGACCTCTACGGCGTGAGCCTGAGCCCCTTCTGCTTCGAGCGGTCCATCCAGGGCATTGCGGACGGCAGCCTGGGCACGGAGGGCATCGTCACCCACGTGCTGCCGCTGTCCGATTTCAAAAAGGCGTTTGAACTGAGCAAGAAGCGCGAGGGCCTCAAGATCGCGCTGGTGCCGTAGGCGGGAGGGACAATGGACACCAAGGACGAGATCATATTCCAGCAGCTGGAGGTCATCCAGAAGCTGACCCAGAACAACCTGAAACGGGTGGCGTCGGACCTGTGGGGCGCGCCCAGCCTGTCGCCGGAGCGCCTCAAAAACGCGAACAAGCCGGAGCCGGAGAAGGCGGGCGAACCGTCAAAACCCGACGCAAAACCCGACGCAAAACCCGACGCAAAACCCGACGCGAAGCCCGCCGCGCCGACGGCCGCGCCGCCCGCCGAAGCCGAGGCCCAGCAGCCGCCGCCGGAGGACATCGCCTCCCTTAAGGAGGAGCTGAACGGCTACATCGGCCTCAAGGGCATCAAAAAAGAGGTCGGAAACCTCATCAACATGGCGGCGGTCTACAAGATGCGCACCGCCCACGGCCTGCCCACGCTGGACATGTCGCTGCACATGGTGTTTTCCGGCAACCCCGGCACCGGCAAGACGATGATCGCGCGGCTGATGGCGCGGGTGTACCACAGCCTGGGCATCCTGTCCAAGGGGCACCTGGTGGAGGTGGATCGGAGCGGCCTGGTGGCCGGGTACGTGGGCCAGACCGCCATCAAGACGGGCGACGCGGCCAAAAAGGCGCTGGGCGGCGTGCTGTTCATCGACGAGGCCTACGCGCTGAGCGGCGGCGCGGAGAACGACTTCGGCCAGGAAGCCATCGACACGCTGCTGAAGGCGATGGAGGACCACCGGGACGACCTGGTGGTGATCGTCGCGGGCTACGACGGCCTGATGGACGTGTTCATCCACTCCAACCCCGGCCTGGAGTCCCGCTTCAACCGCTACCTGCACTTTGACGACTACACGCTGGACGAGATGATGGAGATCTTCGAGTCCCAGTGCAAAAGGAACCAGTACGCGCTGGACGACCAGGCGAGGGACGCCGTGCGGAAGCTGATCGACGAGGCCAACACCAACTCGATCACATTTGGCAACGCCCGCGGCGTGCGCAACGTGTTCGAGCGGGTGCTGGTCGAGCAGGCCAACCGCCTGTCCGCCCTTGCAAACCCCACCCGGGAGGACCTGATGGTCATCACCGCCGCCGACGTCGAGGCGGTGAAGGGCGAGGGAGACGGGGGAGACGCTGGGGCTCCGCCCCAGACCCCGCCGGGGGAAATGATTTCCCCTGGCCCCCTCACAAAGGGGAAACCATAAGGAGCATCCATCGAAAACGCCCGCGCAGTCGCGGGCGTTCAGAGCGTTGAAAAACCCTGAGGAGTTTTTGGGCGCAAAGGAAGAAGGACTGCGTGCGCCTGAAATCCTGCGGGATTTCCGGGCGGCGCACTGACCAAAGGGTTTGTTTCCTCCACCAGTGTGCGCACTGGTTATGGAAACGGCGTTTCCGGCGACCTGCGCGCCGGAAACGAATTGAAAGCACGACGAGGTTTGTCAACAGCTTGAAACGCCCGCGCAGTCGCGGGCGTTTTCGCTGAGTAAAGTTTTTTGATCCAACTTTTTTTCAAAAAAGTTGGCCGCCGGAGGCCGTCCCCCCTCGCCCTTACGCCGTCTCGATCTTCCCGACCGCGGTCAGGCCCAGCTTTTCGGCGGCGGCCTCGCGCATCTTGTACTTCTGGATCTTGCCGGCGGCGTTCATCGGGAACTCGGTCACAAAGCCGATGTAGCGGGGACACTTGTGCTTGGCCATGCTGGCCAGGCAGAACTCCCTCAGTTCCTCCTGGGTGGCGGAGGCGCCCTCCTTCAGGATGACCTCGGCCATGATCTCCTCGCCGTACTGCTTGTCGGGCACGCCGATCACCTGCACGTCCTTGACGGCCGGGTGGGTGTAGAGGAACTCCTCGATCTCCTTGGGGTAGATGTTCTCGCCGCCGCGGATAATCATGTCCTTGATGCGGCCGGTGATCTTGAAGTTGCCGTCGGGCAGCTTGCGCGCCAGGTCTCCGGAGTGCAGCCAGCCGTCCGAATCGATCACGGCGGCGGTGGCCTCCGGCATCTTGTAGTAGCCCTTCATGATGTTGTAGCCGCGGGCGCAGAATTCGCCGTCCACGTTGTCCGGCAGTTCCTCGCCGGTCTCCGGGTCCACGATCTTGCACTCCACCGCGAACATCGCCGAGCCTACCGTCGAGACGCGGGTCTCCACCGAGTCGGTGGTCTTACTCATCGTGGTGGCGGGGGAGGCCTCGGTCTGGCCGTAGGTGATGCAGATCTCGCTCATGCGCATCTTGTCCAGCACCTCGCGCATCACCTTGACCGGGCAGGGGCTGCCCGCCATGATGCCGGTGCGGATGTGCGAAAAGTCGGTCTTTTCAAAGTCCGGGTGCTCCAGCATCGCGATGAACATCGTGGGCACGCCATGGAAGGCGGTGATCTTCTCCCGGTTGATGCAGTCCAGCGATACGCGGGGCGAGAAGTAGGGGATCGGCGACATCGTGGTGCCGTGGGTCATCGAGGCGGTCATCGCCAGCACCATGCCGAAGCAGTGGAACATCGGCACCTGGATCATCAGCCGGTCGGCGGTGGACAGGTCCATGCAGTCGCCGATGGCCTTGCCGTTGTTGACCACGTTGTAGTGGGTCAGCATGACGCCCTTCGGGAAGCCGGTGGTGCCGGAGGTGTACTGCATGTTGGCCACGTCGTGGGGGCGGAGCGACCGCGCGCGCGAGGTGACCTCCGCGAGCGGCACGCCCTCGCCCAGGTCGATCGCCTCGTCCCAGGTGAACGCGCCCGGCAGGTCGCACTCGACGGTCACGATGTTCTTGAGCCGGGGCAGGCGCCTTGAGACCAGCGCGCCGGGCTTTGATGTTTCCAGCTCCGGGCACAGCTCCCTCATGATCTGCACGTAGTCGGAATCCTTGTAGCCCGCCACCATCACCAGCGTATGGGTGTCGCTCTGGCGCAGCAGGTACTCCGCCTCGTGGATCTTGTAGGCGGTGTTGACCGTCACCAGCACCGCGCCGATCTTGGTGGCCGCCCAGAAGGTGATGAACCACTGGGGCACGTTGGTGGCCCAGATCGCCACGTGGTCGCCCTTCTCCACGCCCATCGCGATCAGGGACCGGGCGAAGGCGTCCACGTCGTCCCGGAATTGGGCATAGGTGCGGGTGTAGTAGTGGGTGGTGTAGCGGAAGGCGTACTGATCCGGAAACTCCTTCACCATCCGGTCCAGCACCTCCGGGAAGGTCAGATCGATCAGGTGCTCCTTCTTCCATATGTACTTGCCGTCGCCGCGAGCATTCAACTGCAGCATGTGGCCCTCGAAGTAGTTCGACATGTACTGCTGGAAGTGGGGGAACACCACGCCCGCGTCGGTCAGTTCCGGCGCCCAGCGCTTGACCCACTCCAGCGACACGTAGCCGTCGTAGCCGTTGTCCTTCAGCGCGTCCAGCATCTCGTAGACGGGCAGGTCGCCCTCGCCCATCATGCGGTAGCGCACTTGACCGCTTACCACCACCGAATCCTTGGTGTGGGTGTAGCGGATGCGAGAACCCAGGTTCTTCACCGTCTCCTTCGGCGATTCGCCCCTATAGCGGTAGGGGTGGTGCATGTCCCACAGCGCCGCCACATTCGGCCGCGCCACGCTGTCCAGCAGCCTTGAAAGCCTTTTCGTGTCCGCGTAGACGCCGTTGGTCTCCACCAGCAGCGTGACATTCGAAGGCTCCGCGATGTCCGAAAGCTCGCGCAGGAGGCCCGCCACGTACTCGTCGTCCACCTCGCCCGCCGGGGCCGGGTCCTGATCGCCCAGGATGCGGACGTAGGGCGCCCCGAGCTTCGCGGCCAGGTCCACGTACTGGCGGATCTCGGAGATCACCTCGCCCCGCTTCTCCGGGGCCTTCAGGCAGCAGCCGGAGGACAGGCAGGGGATCTCCAGGTGCAGCGAGGTCAGCTTCGCCTTCGTCTTATCGATCTGCCGCTCGGTGAACGGCGAGGCGGTGACGGCCAGGATGTTCTGGCCGAGGCCCCGGATCTCGATGCCGTCGAAGTGGAAGTCCTTCGCCATCGCATAGATGTCCATCCAGCCGAATTCGGGGCAGCCCAGGGTGGAAAACGCGATCTTCATGGAATACGCCCTCCCTTTGAGTTCTTCAAGCCCTGGGAAAAGAAAAACTCCGTCCTTCCCATGAAAGACGGAGGCTTGTGTCCGCGGTACCACTTTCGTTACCGCCCTGAAGGCGGTCGCTCAGACGCAGCCGGACGAATCCGAGTGCGCGTCCCTGTAACGGGGGAAGCCGGCGCGGCCTACTGATACCAATCCGAAACATTTTTTCGTCGTCTCGGTGGTGCTTTTCGCGCATGGCGTTGTCGCTTGAGTCTCGACGTAGCGCTGCTATGCCTTCGCCTCTGCTCCTAGCCCTGCATCGAAAATCCCTCGCCGCTTTGGACGAAACAATATTCCGTCTTGGTATAAGGGTTCAGCCTGCTGCTGGCGGGGAGAGCAGACGCCACGCCTTCTGCCGCTTTTCAGCGCCCGCGGCTCTCTGTGAGAAGGTGTCCGGCGCATCGGCCCCGCTCCTGATGCATTTGGGGATAAAGTTGTGAAATCTATTCTAGCGGATTTGTTTTGAAAAGGCAAGCCGGGAAAACGTTAATTTTACCCGCGCCGGCACGCGAAGGAAACGGATACGTTAGCGATTGATCCTGCCCCAAAGACGAGCCGCACGCCGCGCCGTGCCTTTCAATCATTCCCACCGACCGGTGCGGTGGGAATGCCGTTTCCGTAACCAGTGCGCACACTGGTGGAGGAAACAATTCCGCAAGTCAGCGGGCCGCCCGGAAACGCCGCAGCGTTTCAGGCCCGCGCAGTTCTTTTCCTTTGCGTTGAAAGACACGAAGTGGATTTCAACGCCTACATGCTCCATACGCCCTGGTGCGTCGTGGACACCGCCACCGCGCCGGCGTCCAGCGCCGCGATGACCTCCGATTTTTCCTCGATCAGCCCGCCCGCGATCACCGGGATGCCGGTCAGCTCCCGCGCGATGCGCAGCACCCTCGGCATGAGCCCGGGCATGATCTCGATGAAGTCGGGCTTTCCGGTCTCCGAAAGGTTTTTGAGGCTGGCCACCGACTTGGAATCGATGGCGAACACCCGCTGTACCGTGGTCAACCCCAGCTGATGCGCCCGGCGCAGTAGCGGCGCGCGGGTAGAGATCACGCCGTCCGGCGCTGAGATTGAGCGCAGCGCGTCGACCACCACCTCGCGGTTGGCGAAGCCGTCGATCAGGTCGATGTGCACCAGCGCCTTCTTGCCCTGGGCCTTGACGCGCTCCACCAGCGGCGCGATGGTGAGCACCGTGCCGAGTAGCAGGAACACCACCTCGCAGTCGCTTTGAAGCGCGGCCTCCAGCCCCTCGTCGGTGTTGGCGGCGGCGATCACCGGGTTCTCCCTGAGGCATTCCATGATGGTTTTCATTCGATCCCAGCTTTATACAGCGCTTTTCAACAAATATACAGTAACTGGGCTCCGGTGTCAATGCATGAATACCGCAACAGTCATTGACAAAATAATGGCAAATAGGTAGTATTACTATTGTCACCTCATAAAGAACATGGTATGCGGAGGGTTATGCAAGTGGATGGAAAGAGGACTGCCGAGAAAAAGGTCCATATTGCCGTTATAAAAATCATCGCCATACTGTTTGTCGTATTCAACCACACGGGGAAGGGCGGCTTCATGTTGTTCTCCGTGTCCGAGCAGTCCGCGTTTTTCCCGTTCTATCTCTTCATTTCCATCCTGTGCAAAATCGCAGTCCCGCTGTTTTTCATGTGTTCGGGCGCGCTGCTGCTTGGCAAGGATGAGACATATAAGACGCTCTTCACAAAGCGTATTTTGCGCTACATAATCGTCATCGTGGTCTTCTCGTTTCTCGTATACCTTTATGATTACCGCAACGACATTTCCAAGGCCGATTTTTCCAGCTTCTTTCCGCTGATTTATTCCTCGCAAATCTGGGTCTATTGGTTTTTGTACGCCTACCTCGCATTTTTGCTGATGATGCCGCTCCTTCGCAAGTTCGCCCGGGCGATGGACGGCCGGACGATCGCGTATTTCATCGCGCTGAAGGTGATCTTTTTCGGCGTCATCCCCGCTTTGGAATACTGCGTCAACAGAAGGGCGCTTCAGATCAACATCGCCCTATGGCTGATAAACGACAACATATTTTACCCGATCGTGGGGTACTGGATTGAAAACTCGCTGGATGTGCGGAAGATAAGGCCAAGGCATCTGGCTTGGGGCGTCTTGGCGGCGTTGTGCTGCATCGCGGTAACATGCTTCCTTACGGTATATAAAAAGAGCTTTGACGGCTACTATTCCGATGAGATCTCCCAGTACTTTCATAACTTTTTTATCGCGATTCCGACGATTGTGGTCTATGTCCTCGTCAAGCGGGCGTTTGTCCAGGCAACGCTCAGCGAAGCGCTCAGGCTCCTTTACCTTGGCGGGCTGACGTTTGGGGTCTATCTGCTGCACGCGGTTATACTGGACTTTCTGCGCCCGATGTACAACGCATTGCAGCCCTACCTTCGGTCCTTGCCGTCGACGCTGATCTGGATGCTGGTAACGGTCGCCATTTCCGGCGCTTTGACCGCGACCCTGAAGCGCGTACCGCACATATCCAAGCTGCTGTGAGGTGGACAATAGACAAGAAATCGGCCTTCTTACGAGCATGAAGGCCGATTTCTTGTTCAACTTTTAGTTGCCGCGTGAATCTTAGATGCGGGCCACGCCGGAATCGCGGGCGGCCTGGGCGACGGCCGCGGCCACGGCGTTGCGGACGCGCGGATCGAACGGCGCGGGGATGATGTACTCCGGGTTCAGTTCGTCGTCGCTGATGAGGCCGGCCAGTGCGTAGCTGGCAGCCACCTTCATCTGGTCGTTGATGTCCGACGCGCGCACGTCGAATGTGCCGCGGAACACGCCCGGGAAGGCCAGCACGTTATTGATCTGGTTCGGGAAGTCGCTGCGGCCGGTGGCGATGACCTTGGCGCCGCCCGCCTTGGCCTCGTCCGGGAAGATCTCCGGCGTCGGGTTGGCGCAGGCGAACACGATGGCGTCCCTGTTCATGGTCTTGACCATGTCGGTGGTGACCATCTTCGGGGCGGACACGCCGATGAACACGTCGGCGCCGACCAGCGTATCGGCCAGCGAACCCTTGGCCTTCTTGCGGTTGGTGATCTTCGCCATCTCATCCTTGACGGCGTTCATGCCCTCGGCGCGGCCTTCGTAGATGGCGCCCTTGCGGTCGCACAGCGTGATGTCGGCAAAGCCGTCGGAGAGCAGCAGTTTCGTGATCGAGATGGCCGCGGCGCCCGCGCCGTTGACGACCACCTTGACGTCCGACTTCTTTTTGCCGACGACCTTCAGCGCGTTGACCAGGCCCGCCAGCGTGATGATCGCGGTGCCGTGCTGGTCGTCGTGGAAGATCGGGATGTCGCACTTTTCCTTCAGCTTCTTCTCGATTTCGAAGCAGCGCGGCGCGGAGATGTCCTCCAGGTTGATGCCGCCGAAGGAGCCGGACAGCAGGTACACGGTGTTGACGATCTCGTCCACATCCTTGGACTTGATGCAGAGCGGGAAGGCGTCCACATCGCCGAAGGCCTTGAAGAGCACGCACTTGCCCTCCATGACCGGCATGCCGGCCTCGGGGCCGATGTCGCCCAGGCCCAGAACCGCGGTGCCGTCGGTGACGACCGCGCACATATTCCAGCGGCGGGTCAGTTCATAGCTCAGGTTGACGTCCTTCTGGATCTCCAGGCAGGGCTGCGCGACGCCCGGGGTATAGGCCAGCGACAAATCCTGCTTCGTAGCGGTGGGGACGCGGGTGACGACCTCGATCTTGCCCTTCCATTCTTCGTGCAGGCGCAGGGATTCCTTTGCGTAATCCATCCTGATTCACCTCGTCATATTATTTCGAAATTACCTTTCGAAGGGGAACTTGTAGGGGAGGCCCAGCTTGTCCCGGATGGCCAGGATCTCCTTTTGCACCGGCTCGGAGACCGGCACGCCCTTGTCCTTGCGCTCCAGCCACACCAGGTACTCCTTCTCGCCGGCGGTGTAGATGCGGTCCTCGCCCGGGGCCTTTTGCGAGGCGCGCAGTTCCCTCAGGATGTCGCCGCAGGTCTTCTTGAACGAGTCGAGGCCCATGAACGCCTCGGGGTCGATCACCAGGAACCAGTGGCCCAGGTGGTAGGGAACCTTCTTGCCGTCCTTGCCGAAGCCGTTCAGCGTCTTCAGGAAAGAGCCCGCCTGCAGCGCGGCCGAGAGCACCTCGACCACCGTCGCGTAGCCGTAGCCCTTGTAGCCGGCCAGTTCGTCGCCGATGCCGCCCAGCGGGGCCAGCGCCGCGTGGCCGCTGGTCAGGTCCTTCAGAATCTGCTTGCTGTCCGTCAGCGCGCTGCCGTCGCGGCCGATGACCATGCCCTTGGGCGTATCCTTGCCCACGCGGGCGTAATACTCGATCTTGCCGCGCTGGGTGATGGAGGTGGCGCAGTCCAGCATGAAGGGGAAATCCTCGTCCGTCGGGAAGCCCACGGTCAGCGGGTTGGTGCCCAGCATGTTCTCAACGCCGAATGTAGGGGCGATGGAGGGGCGCGCGTTGGTGCCGGTCATGCCGATCATGCCGGCCTTGGTGGCCATCGTGGCCCAGTAGCCCGCGATGCCGTAGTGGGTCGAGTTGCGCACCGCGATCATCGAAAGGCCGTACGCCTTCGCCTTTTTGATCGCCATCTCCATCGCGAAGTGGCTGGCGACCATGCCCATGCCGTCGTTTGCGTCGATCACGGCGGTGGTCGCGGTCTCCTTCAGGATGTCGATCTTGGTGACGGGGTTCTGGATGCCATCCACGATGCGGTCGATATAGATGGGCTTGAAACGGTTGCAGCCGTGGCTCTCGATGCCGCGGCGGTCGCTCTCCAGCAGTACGTCCGCGCAGATGGCGGCGTCAGCCTCCGGCACGCCGTACCCCTTGAACGCGTCGATCAGAAAGTGGTTCATCAGGTCCCAGGACACGTAGGGTCTCGTTTCCATGAGAGGTTCCTCCTTGCGGTTGTTTAGCCACAGAGAAAAAGACGTTCAACAACGAAACCTGTCGTTGCATCCCGTCTCAATTCTCTGGAAGCAATCCAGCACAGCTTCCAGTATAGTGGGCGCCCGCGGGGCTGTCAACGACGATTGCGTAAACTCCCGTTAAAGCGTTTGCGCTGCCAGCGCGCCGCCCAGAAATTCCGCAGAATTTCAGGCGAAACGCAGGGCTTTGGGCTTCCCATCGATGAAAAGACGCGTTTCGGCTTTCATCGCCGTTCCTATTATGCGTTCAGCTGGGAAGTGCAATGCGGGCAGCGGGTGGCGTCGGGGTCGATCTCGCTCATGCAGTAGGGGCACTTACGGACCGCAACTGCGACCGCGGCCGGTTCGGGCTTTTTGAACTTTGAGATCAGCTTGACGAACAGGAAAATGCAGAACGCCATCAGCAGGAAGTCGATCGCCGCCTGGATGAACAGCCCGTAGTTCAGCGAGGCCGCGTCGGGGGCGTCGCCGAATTTGACCGCCAGCGTCGAAAAATCGATCTTGCCGGTGATCAGCGAGAGGATCGGGGTGAAGATGTCGGTGACCAGCGAGGCCACGATCTTGCCGAACGCCCCGCCGATCATCACGCCGACCGCCAAATCCACCACATTGCCCTTGAAAGCGAACTCCTTGAACTCCTTCCACATGGTCAACTCTCCCCTTCGCTTTTGTTCCCCGGGATCATTATACCAGAAGCGCGCAAAAATCGAAACAGGACGAATCTACTTGAAGATACCCCTTTTGCGCCGCGCCAACCGTTTTTTTTGAAAATATCCGGGGAATTTCGTTCGCCGCCGTCCACAGGCCCAAATTGCCTCTCTTTGTAAAAATTCCACTTGACACGTCCCGAGATAGCCGGTATAATAGCATCTGCTGGTCGTAGGGGCATGGTGTAATGGTAACACGTGGGTCTCCAAAACCTTTGTTGAGGGTTCGAGTCCTTCTGCCCCTGCCATGTGAAAAGGCCCGGAATCTTTGGATTCCCGGCCTTTTTCTATGCCTTAAAATAGAGCTATCCGCGCGTGAATCAGCCTCGGGATGGCCGGGCTGCGGGCATATCGGAGGGTGCGGGCGGGACATTGGCTAAAGGGTGCCGGAAGCTGTGATCGTGGACGACGCCGGTGAGTTGGGGCTGGAAGGAATGGTTTTTTCGGATGGGCTTGTCCGCCTTGCGGCCAGATCGCCGAGGGTTTCCGGTTCGCCGCGGCGGACGGCGGCGATCAGCTCCCGCTCCTCGACGACGCCCACGAGGCGCATGCCGCCATCGTAGACGGCGATGCGGTGGACGCGGCGGGCGCGCAGGCGGCGCATGGCGTCCCGGCAGGGGACGTCCCGGCCGGCGGCGATCCAGCTGAGCGGCAGCATGCCCTCCTCCTTCAGTTCATCCCGGCGGGAGAGCAGGCTCATCAGTTCCGCGCCGCCGGCCAAGCGGCGCTCGGCGGGGCCGCTCAATAGCAGGTACAGCGCGCCCAGCACGATCGTCAGGTTCAACTTCCGGGTGGCGGCGTATTGCCAGGCGGCCAGGGCCAGCATCGACGCGCCCAATGCCAGCCCCGCCCAAACGCCCGCCTTCAGCGCCCTGGCCGCGCCCAATTTCGCGCCCAGCGCGGCGGCCAGCACCCGCCCGCCATCCAGCGGCAGCGCGGGCAGCAGGTTGAACGCGGCCAGCATCAGGTTGACGCGCACCCATTCGCCCGCCGCGCGCGGGGAGACCGCGCCGGAGTAGGCCAGCGCGGCGGCGCAGGTCATGGTCAGCAGGCTGGCCGCGGGCCCCGCCAGCGCCACCAGCGCCACCTGCGCCGGGCGGTGGCTCCAAAGCCCCTCGATGCGAAGCGCCCCGCCGAAGGGCGTGAGCAATAGTTCCCGCACCCGGACGCCCGAAAGCCGCGCCGCCAGCGCGTGGGCCGCCTCGTGAATGAGCACCGATACCGCGACCGCGGCGAGCGCTTCCCTCAGCCCGCTTATCGCCAGCAGCGGCGGCATCAGAAGCAGCGTCCAGTGCACCCGGACTGGGAAGCTCAGCGCTTTCTTCATCCATTCAGGCGGCCGGTAGGATCCTCCGGCTGGCCATCCTTGCGCAGCTCGAAGTAGAGGCGGGCGTCGGTGAGGTCGGAAGTCACGCCGATCTGGTCCCCGGCGGAGACCTGCTGCCCCACCTTGACGATGGGCTGCGCCACGTAGGCGTAGACGGTCTGCTCGCCGTTCTCATGGTCCAGCATCAGCGTCCATTCGCCGTCCGAGCCCTGAGTGGCGGCCACCACCTGGCCGGACAGCGCCGCGCGAACCGGTTGAGCGCCGCCGGTCTGATAGAGCAGCCACGGCTGGTTGGCGTCGTAGGGGTGGGACAGCTGGCCGTTCACCGGCCCCACCATGTCGCCCGAGCCCATGTTCCAGAAGACCAGCGCGGCGTCGGGCACCAGATCCCGCACGAAGTGCAGCTTGCCCAGCGATTCGTCCAGGTCTATCCGCATCGAGATCGCCGAGCGGATGCTGGCCACCGTCTTCTCGGTCCAGGGCTGGTTGAGGTTGGACAGCGCCAAGAGCGTCAATAGCAGCGAACAGGCGACGGCTGCGTTCCGGAGCAGCTTTTCGCCCGGCGTCCGGCGCAGGCCCTCCTGCCGCTTCGGCTTGGGAGCGCGGGCCTTTTTGGCTTGGGGGTGGGGCAGCACGCGCCAGTGGATGCGCTTTGCGGGTTCGGGGGCGGGCTTGGACTCCGGCACGATGGATGTGTGGATGGTCACGCGGCTGCACGTTTCCGGCATAATCAATCCCTCCAGTCGGCACCAATATATGTCCAGGCCGGAGGGACTTATGAGGGGCTGTTTTACAGCCGGGCCGCCTGATGGGGGATGCCCAGGGCTTCCAGCATCCGCCGGGTGCGGGACTGGCAGGTCAGAAGCAGCGCCTGCCGCTTTTCGGAAAATTCGGCGATCACCTGAAGCATCCGCTCCGCCCGCGCGTCATCCAGCTGGGCGAGGCTGTCGTCCAGGATCACCGGGCACTCCTTATCGCCCATCAGGAACTCCACGAGGCCGAGCCGGAGCGCCAGGTAGATCGCGTCCGCGGTGCCGCCCGACAGGCTCTCCGGGGGCAATGTGTGCCCGTCGGAGAGCGCCTGTACCTTGAGGTCGGTATCGATGCGCAACTGGTCGTAGCGGCCCGAGGTGACTTGCCCGGACACCTGGGCGATGGCGCGGCCGAGAGCGGGCGAGAGCTTTCGCCGCATGTCGTCCGCGGCGCGCTCGATGTGCTCCCGGGCCATATCGAGCGCTTCGGCCTCCAGCGTCAGATGGTCGATCTTCTCCCGGATCAGCAGCATTTCGCCGTCGATCTCGCCCGGCGCGCGGCGGTTGTCCTCGATGGCGTCCCGGCGGGCGGCGCAGGCGGCCCGCTCCCGGGAGAGGGACTGAATGCGCGCGCCGCGGGCCTCGGCCGCCGCCGTCAGCGCCTCAATGGGTTCGGGGGGTTCCGGCTCCGGCGCCGCGTCCAGTACCAGCGCTTCGTAGTCGTCGCCGTCCAGGCACCGGGCCAGCAGCTTCTTCGCATCCTCGAGCGCCCTCGCCGTCTCTCGGCGGGCGCGCAGCTGCTTCAAGTATTCGGCAAGCACCTCCCGCGCGGCGGGCATGCCCAGTGACTCATCCAATCCCGCCGCCTTCAGCGCCTGCCGAACGGAGCGCTCCCGCAATTCCGCCTGATCCCGAAAGGCCTTTTGCTGCTCCATCAGCGCGCCCCGGCGGATGGATTGCGCCCGCGCCTCCTCCAGCGCCGCCTCGCAGCGCGCCAGCGCCTCGCCGAATTCCTCGCTGGTCTCGACGCCCGCGCGCGCGAGTAAATCGGAAAATTCCCGATCCGCGCTTTCCAGCGCGGCCCGGGCATTGGCGGCGGCCTCCGACGCGGCCGCAAGCGCCCGCTCGGCCCGGGCGCGGTCCTCCAGCGCCGCCCGGAGCGCGGGGAAGTCCTGCGGAGAGGAAACGCCCAGTTCCTTCAGGATGTCCGCCCGCGCGCCCTCCACCCGGCGGTGCTTTCCGCCCCGGAGGATGCCGAAGATCATGAGCGCCGCGGCGGGCGCGATCAAGAGAAATGCCAAAGGGTATGCGAAGCCCGCCAGCGCCAGTATCATGAAGATCAGGCCGAGAACCAGGCTCCAGCGGGCGGATTTGACGCAAGGCAGCGCCTCACACCGCGCCATCAGCTGCTGCGCCCGCTCGGGGTTCGCGGCCGGGGTGGATGGCAGCGCATGGCGGGCGACCCGCTCGGCCTCCCGCTTTGCGTTCAGATCGTCCGCGAGCAGTGAGCAGCGCATCTGGGCGCGCTCGAGGGGCGCGGCCAGCGCGCACTTTTCGTCGTCCAGGCCGGTTTCCTCCGCCCGCTCCCGCGCCGACCGGATGTGCCCGTCCAGTTCTGAGAGCGCCCGGGCGGCCTCCTCGGCCTGGCCGGAGAGTTCCTCCGCCTGCCGGGCGTCCTGCAGCGCCCGCTCCGCCCGCGCCTCGTCCTGCTCGCCGCCCTCCGGCAGCTTGTGAAGCGCCCGCTCCAACTGATCCACGTTCGCCTTCAGCGCGCGGGCGTCCTCTGCGCGCCGCCAGTGGGCGTAGCGCCGGGCCTGCTCCAGCGCCGCCTGATCCTGCCGCCTCTGCGCTTCCAGGTTCTCGATCTCCCGCGCCAATTCCCGCTCGCGCACGGCGTCCTCCGCGGCAAGGGCGCGCTTGCGCTCCGATTCCTCCCGCTCGGCGGCCAGCTCGGATAATTTCCGGTGCAGCCCGCCCAGAGGCGAACCGCTCCGGCCGGGCGTGCCGATTTTGTCCCGCTTTTCGTTCAGCCAGCGCACCGCGCCGGACGCCGAAAGGGCGCCCGCGCCGGCCTGGCTGAGCGCGCCGATTCGATCCCCAAGTTCCTTCCCCAGTTCGCCGCACTCGCGCACCGCCTGCTGCGGCACGTACAGCGTGCCCTCGAAGGCGGTCTGGCTGATGCCCAGGAAGAACTGCCCCGGCTCCCGGATGCGGAGCAATCCGTTGTAGGGCATTTCCTCCGATACGTCCCGCCCGGTCTCGGCGTCGAACAGTTTTACGTCGTCCTTCAGGAAGTTGCGCTCCAGGCGATACTCCCGGCCCTCGTGGGTCAATTCAATCCAGCCGAAGTATTTCTTCGGGTTGTCCCAGGGCAGGTAGCGATCGTAGTTGGGCGCGGCCATCCGCCGTTTGACGTCCCGGCGGAAGAAGCCGTACAGCATGCCGCTGACGAAGGCCGCCAGCGTGGACTTGCCCGCCTCGTTGGGCGCCTCGATCAGGTTGATGCCAGGGGAAAGGTGCAATTCCCGGTTTTGGAACCGGCCGAAGGACAGCGGCGCCAGCGTCTTGATCGTCACGCGCTCCGCCCCCCTTCCATCAGGGCCGCCAGCGCGTACTCCAGCGCCAGCGCTTCCCGGGCGCTCAGTTCGCTTTCCGGGCCGAAGGAGGCGACGGCCTGGCCGATCAGGTCGTCCCGGTGCTCTTTGGACAGCGCCTGGAGGTCGTAGGCCGGGCGGGTCTCGTCGATCAGGTATACCTGCCGTCCGCCGGCTTTCAGCCGCTCCGCGATCGCCTCGAGATCCGGCCTCGCGCCCGCGGCGTAGACGCCGGTCAGCGTCACGGAGTACAGGTTGTCCTTCGGCAGATCCTCCAGCGCCTGCAGGATCGCCGAAAATTGCGCGCCCTCGCCGAGGCCTGCGCCCAGCTCCGCCGAAACCGCCTCGTAGGTGGGGATGGGCAGCGGATGGAAGCACTCGGTCAGCGCATCCCCTAAATCGACGACCACAAAGCCCCTGGGGCCGGTCTCGTTCCGGTCCAGGCCGATCAGCGAGCCGGAGTAGCGGACGCCGGGGGCCAGCGAGAGCGGCTGGTGCACGTGGCCCAGCGCGCAGTAATCGAACTTTTTCAAAAAATCCATCCGGGCCGGGAGGTAGTCGCTCTCTCGGGAGATGGCGTCGCAGTGCAGTAAAAGGATGTTTCTCGGCGCGCTCCTGTCCAGCGGCTGCGCGGCCATCGGATTTGCGCGCTGTACCGCCTCCGGGAACGAGTAGGCATGCAGCGCGGTGCGCTCGTCCAGCATCGTCCGGCTGTAGCCGGGAGGCAGCAGCGTCAAACGGTCGCTCTGGAGCCGGTGATAGGGGCTGGACGCGTCCAGCGGGTCGTGGTTGCCCGCGATCAGGTACACCTTCGCCCGCACGAGGCCCGACAGGATCTCGTCCAGCCGCCTGAGGTCGCTGGGGCGTGCTTCGGCGGACTCGATCAGGTCGCCCGCGGACAAGATGAAGTCCACCTGGTTTTCATTGGCGTATTGAACCGTCATCTCCAGCGCGTCCGCAAGCAGCGCGCGCCGCCGGGCCGCGCTCTCCGGGCCGAAGCGGGACGAGGCGAAGCGCTTGCCAAAGTGCGCGTCGGCCATGTGCAGTATCCTCATGGGGTTCCCTCCGGTAAGAATTTACAATAGGTTTCGACGCCTCGCCCCCGCTTTCCTGCCAAAGACGCGAAACGAAGGCGCGAAAAGGCGGCCCCCGCCAAAGGGCAATGTCATTAAGATAATAAGAGCCGACGAACCGAACGCGGCGGAGAGCGAGTGAACGAACGCACTCTGCCGCGTAAATCATGGGCAGAAAAGAGATAGGGGCAAAGCAAATAGGCAGACGGGAAGT